>JAEEGL016343098.1_pt1 | contig 15280 bp, 14 predicted proteins | sample 9134231 | NCBI WGS metagenome assembly JAEEGL01 (sample SAMN16246548, study PRJNA631951) | gut metagenome | biome: gut microbiome; feature: rumen; material: fiber-attached | host: Bos | place: Iran: Karaj | collected 2018-10 | reverse complement strand
CTCCTGTTGAATTCGACTCATAGCTGCCACTGAGCGTACTGCTGCTGTTCTTGATGATATATCCGCTGCCCGAAGGAGTTATCTCCCAGAGCATCGAGTCAGTCACATCAGTACTACCTTCGTTATATGGTATCCCGTTGAACCCGTAATAATTGTATTTCTGTGAAGAGGAAGAGCCGTTGTTCGAATAGGAAGTTCCTTCAGCATTGGTCATTGCATAGCCGTCTGCGATTATCAGATACTTCTGACCCTCGCTCTGAGGTTCTTCCGGTTCGCTACTGCCACCCGTCACATGTATGGTTATAGTCGCCGTATAAGCGTTGCCGCTGCCTGTTCCTTTACAATAGACTGTGGCGTCTCCTGCTCTAAGTCCTTCAACTTCTACTATCCCGGTCTCTCTCGCTTCAAGTGTAAAACTACTGCCGGAAGTGATTCTTACATAGGAGGAACCGCTGGAGACTGTATTCGTAAAAGATTTTGAATTACGGGAACTGCTGTTAGTAAGATTGATCCGTAACGTTTCTCCTACCGCCAGGTTGGCTTCGGCTGTTCCGCCTTCTGATGTCGCTGAAACATCGACCTCCGCATCCGGTGTGCTGCCTGGATCAGGATCGGTTTCCGAATCTGTCACGGTAAGATTGATCGTAGCAGTATAGCTACTGCCGCTGCTACTGCCGGAAGATGCAACAGCGTTGACTGTTGCCGTGCCGACATTCAGTCCGGTTATGGTTATCTTCCCGGTTGCGCTTCTGCCAAGCGTAATGGTGCTCTGATCGGCTGAAGCTACATTTGAACCGGTTATATCCGTAACGGTGATCGAATAGTCTTTGCTGTTGTAAGAACTTCCGTTTGTCAGGTTGAACTCAAGTTCATCCCCGACCTCAATAGTCACATCTTCCGATGCCCCGGATGTGCTTGCTGTAAGCGACAACGATGGGGCAGCCGCAAACACGACCGAATTGAAGAATGTGCTGATTAGAAGCACACAAAGCAAAATACTTAATATGCGTTTTTTCATTTTCGGCTACTTCCTTTATATTAATTATGAAAAAGCATCACGCCTTAATCATCTTATCTTTCCATATACACCATTATCTTTTTTGGCAGTCAGATTCGAACGGTATTCTGTACCTGAGCTGAGCCACGCAACATATTCCAAAGCATGCGAATATATATTTAATATTATACCACAGCTTGTTGAGGTTTAAAACATCATAACTGAAATATTTCATAAAATAGTCACCTTTTTTTACTGCGTTATTTAAAAAATTATCACGGTTTTGTATGTGTAATGCTGTGTCCGGCATCTGCATTTTTATCCACCATTTTAGTATAATTCAAAGGCCGTGCTTCCCGTCCTAAGAAAAATGGCGGTGCATCCCTATCGATGCATCGCCTTAGACATCAATAAAAAAACAAACCGTTTCCTTTTCCTGATTATATTTCAATTCAGATTGCCAGTATGGTACATTACCGCACTTAGTGCAGCCAGAGGCGCCGTTTCACAGCGCAGTATCCTTTTGCCCAGACTTACCACGGTTATTCCCATTGTCTCTGCTTGCTTAAGCTCATCTGACGAGAGTCCCCCCTCAGGGCCAGTAAAGATTGCTACAGTTTTATAGTCCTTTTCAGAAAGCGCCCTAGAAAGCGGTAATCCGCCCCCCTCGTAGAAAAACAGCTTCAGATCAGTCTGCCTCATTATCTCCATAGCCTCAGTAAAGCTAAGCAGATTGTTTACCTTAGGTACCCTGTTGCGTCCAGACTGCATTGCTGCCTGAAGAGCTATTTTGCTGCAGCGTTCCAACCTCGTCTGCAGGGACCGTTTTTCAGGTCTCGACACACTGCGCTCGCAGATAACGGGAGTTACCGATGCCGCTCCGAGTTCTACCGCCTTCTGTATGATGAACTCAAACTTGTCGCTTTTCGGCATACCAACGAAAATATGTACCTCTATCGTAGGCTCAGCGTCTCCTAAACTGCTGTCTGTACACTTTACTCTGACTTCATTCTTAGTTATTTCAGTTATAATACAGTCATATACCGTTCCCTCTGGATCACACAGTTTCACGGTGTCCCCCGCAGTCATTCTGAGTACCCTCGAGATGTGATGTGCATCCTCTCCGCAAATAACATGTTCATCTTTTATGATACCGTGAACAAAAAACACGCCCATATCGTTACTTCCTTCCTGACAGCACTAAGCATACCCATCCGTCATCAGCTGAGACCGCTTCCGCTGAAAAGCCGTGCCCTTCAAGTGCTTTAAGCACTTCTCCAGAACGTTCGTCTATTATTCCCGAACATATGAGTTTCCCTCCTCCAGAAACAAACCTCCGGAAAAGAGGTGCCATCTTAATTATGACATCTGCTACTATGTTGGCACAAATTATATCGTAGCCGAAGCCTATTTCCGAAACGAGTCTGCTGTCTTCAAGAATATTGCCGCAGATCACCGTTGTTTTATCGTCCGTTCCGTTTTCGGTACAGTTCTCCTTTGCTGTGCGTACAGCAACTGGATCGATATCAACTGCCAATACTGCACCCGCGCCGAGCAGGGCCGCTGCAATAGAGAGGATCCCGCTTCCGCAGCCTATGTCTATCACTTTTTCCCCGCCTAATACAATATTGCTCAAGGCTTCAAGGCAGAGCCGCGTACTGGCATGTCCCCCTGTTCCGAAGGCCATTCCCGGGTCGAGCCTGACCACAGCCTGCCCGGCTTCGGGCTCAATGCATTCATCCACGGGACATATCGCAAGACGTTCCGATATGACAATCGGATGGTAATTCTGGCGCCAGGCATTTGCCCATTCTTCCTCGATCACTTCGGTCTGTGATATTTCAAAAGGGATCTCTGCATTTTTTAGAGCGTTCAGGATATATTCCTCCTGCTTAGCCGGGTCATCGTCAGGAGGAAAATATATATGTACCGTTGCCGTGGTACGGTCCTTTTTCAGAAGCTCCTCCTCAATAAGATCCATATGTGTTATCTCCAGAGTTTTCTCTTCGATATCGGAATAATCCTCTATATATATACCAGTGGAGCTGGCCATCTGCATTATTGCTGCCGCATCATCAAGATATTTTAAAGGTACCTTTACCGAATAATCGGTCCAGTTTGTGTTTTCCATGATTACCCTCCCTGTTTTCTCTTCATTCATTCTATCAGATATTTCATCTGTTGGCATTACTTTTAAATTACAGATTGCATATTTATAATTTATATTGTAGAATTAATTAACATTTATATGGTCGCTGCCACAGCGCTCTTATGCGTTAATGCGGCCTTGTTTTATTATTAAAACATACAGGGAGGCGAAGGGTATGAATGAACAGCTCGAACTGATTGCCAGAAGGATTAAAGAGCTTCGGGATATTCTTGACATATCTCCGGAAGAAATGGCTGAAAAACTCGGCATTCCGGTAGAGACCTATGCCGATTATGAAGAGCTTCGCGCGGATATACCGATAGGCGTACTGTATAATATCGCTTCTTTTATGGGCGTTGACGCCACTGAGCTTCTTACGGGAGAACAGCCCCGTATGCAGACATACACAGTGATCCGTCAGGGAAAAGGCGTTTCAATAGAGCGTTATAAGGGCTACAGCTTTTCAGCACTGGCATTCAACTACATCGGCAGGGAAATGGATCCGATGATAGTTACCATAAGCCCTGATGAAAAACGTGCCGATCTTGTGACTCACCCCGGTCAGGAATTCAACTATATCATAGAAGGATGCATAGGTGTAACTATCGGAAATAAGGAGATTATTCTTGAAGCCGGAGACAGCATATATTTTGATCCTTCTCTTCCTCACGGCCAGCGTGCTGTCGGCGTCGAGTCTAGATTTCTGACTGTAATAAATGAAAACATGCACAGATGATTTGAAAGGTAAGACAAAAACATGATTGAAAAATATCTGCCTCGGACTGAATTTGACAGCTACGAGGATTTCAAGAACAATTACCGGGTCATCATTCCAGATGATTTTAACTTCGGTTTTGATATAGTGGATGGCTGGGCGGAACGCGAGCCTTCTAAACCGGCTCTTATCTGGTGCAATGACAGCCTTGAAGTCATTACCTACACATTCACCGATGTGAAGAAGCAGAGCAATAAAGCAGCCAGTTTCTTTTCGTCACTCGGCATATCCCGCGGTGACAAGGTAATGCTCATGCTTAAGCAGCGTCCCGAAGTATGGTTTGCGATGGTCGGCCTGCATAAGCTGGGCGCGGTAGTCATACCTGCAACCTTTCAGCTCACGAAAAAGGATATCGTTTACAGATGCGAAGCTGCCGGGGTAAAACTTATTGTAACCGTGGACGATAGATGGCTCCTAAACAACGTATCTGAATCCCTGCCCGAATGCGGCACACTTGAGAATATCGCTGTTGTCGGTTCCGATATACCGGACGGATATATCGATTTCCGGCGCGAGCTGGAATCTTCTTCGGATGTTTTTGAACGTCCTTCATACAGTCCTGCTCACAGCGTCAGGGATCCCATGCTTATTTATTTTTCATCCGGCACTACCGGCATGCCCAAAATGCTCCTTCATGACTATTCCTACCCGCTCGGACACATCGTCACGGCAAAATACTGGCAGAGGGTAAAGAACAACGGGATACACCTTACCGTTTCCGATTCAGGCTGGGCCAAGTTCGGATGGGGCAAGATATACGGACAGTGGATATGCGGCGCTGCCATAGCTGTTTATGATACCGAGTCATTTAGTACCCACGGAATGCTCAGTGCAATCCGAACGCTTAAACCTACCAGTTTCTGCGCTCCCCCCACCATTTACCGTTTCCTTATAAAAGATCCATCTATAAGCGGAGAGGATTTCAGATCTGTCGAACACTTTGCCACCGCAGGAGAACCTCTCAATGCCGAGGTGCTCACACGTTTTAAGGAGATGTGCGGCAAACATATATACGAAGGTTTCGGTCAGTCAGAGACCAGCGTACTGCTTGCAAGCTTTCCCTGGTTTGAGCCCAGAGCCGGTTCTACGGGAAAGCCATCCCCTCTTTATGACATAGATATAGTTGATGAAAACGGCATTTCATGTGAAGACGGAATCGTTGGAAGGATAGTTGTTAAGAACGCATCCGCCGACCATCCTGCCGGGCTTTTCAGATGCTACTTCAACAATCCCGAGGCTCAGGCACAGGCATGGCAGAACGGAAGCTATGATACGGGCGATACTGCCTGGAGAGACGGAGATGGCTATTACTGGTTTGTCGGAAGAAGTGACGATGTGATAAAATGCTCGGGATACCGTATCGGTCCTTTCGAGGTCGAAAGCGCTCTTATAAGCCACAAGGCGGTCATCGAATGTGCTATCACAGCGGCACCCGATCCGGTAAGGGGGCAAGTGGTAAAAGCCACCGTCGTACTAGCTCCCGGATACACACCCTCCCCGGAACTTGTGAAAGAGCTGCAGAATCATGTGAAAAAAGTGACCGCACCGTATAAATACCCGCGAATCGTTGAGTTCGTCGATGAACTTCCCAAAACACTGAGCGGTAAGATAAAGCGTGCCCAGATACGTTCGGAGAATGCTTCTGCCGAGAACCGGGCCTGATCATTTGCAGTCAGCTTTTCTGCATAAACTATAAAGAGCTCACGGGTAATGCCAGTATTACCGTGAGCTCTTATTTTTCTGCTGCTGATTATGTATTTCCAAAACAGCGGCGAGCCGCTGCCTCAAATATCGGTGCCGCTGGATTCTTCGATCCCTTCTTCCAGGCCATAGCATAATTAATAACAGCATCATCTCCGTCTATCGGACGGAGCAATACGTTTTTTGAATAGTACACACTGCCGAATGACTCAGGAACTATAGATATCCCCACGCCGGCACCCACAAATACCATAACAGCCGGAGGCGCATCAAACATACAGAAAATGTTCGGACAACAGCCCCGGTTGATCCAGATCCGGCTTACGATACTGTGCAGTGATGTCTCATCAGCTTCTGATGCGGAGATAAAATTCTCCTTTGAAAGCTTTTCAAAATCCAGCGGTTCTCTGGCAAGAGGGTGGTCTGATGGGAACGCCACACACAGCCTGTCGGTATGCGTCAGCATGCTCTTGAAACGGGCAGGCACTGCATCTGCCGCCATAAAATAAAAATCGTATTTTTCTTCATTCATTGCGACTATCTGGTCACGTTCAGGCATAAAATCTATTCCCAGAAATAATTTTTTCTGTGCAATCCTGAACTGCAAGGCACATTTACGAAGTGCCTCGCTCGCCGTAGGATCAGCCGCAATGGAGATATGGCCTTGCCGCTCCCCTTCCCGTTTCTGCACCTGAAATAATGCTTTGTCTGAAAGCTCTGTCATTTTCACTGCAAAGGGGAGAAAATCCCTGCCTGCATCAGTAAGCGTTACAACGCGGTTCGTCCTGTTAAAAAGCTGTACGCCAAGTTGTTTCTCCAACTCTGCAATATTATGGCTTATGGTCGACTGTGCCATCCCCGAACGTCTGCCTGCTTCGGTAAAATTCAGCGTTTCAGCTACCAGAATAAAATATTTCACCTGACCTATATCCAAGGTATTCCCTCTCTTCCGTCATAAGTCTGAATTACTTATTTCATTATGCGCAACAACGTTGACTATGTCAAGGAATACCAATCGGAATTTTCTATTAATCGATTATTTCTATAATATAATCATATATGTCTATTGACATATTATTCTTATCCTATTATTAGATATAGGGATGTATGTTTTTTACAGACGTAACGATCTTGTTGCATGGAACTCACCGCATTCGCTGTCTTTTCCTGCTGTCACACCGGATAGAAACTGCCTCAAAGAAACAGCATATCACCATTCTTTTCTTCTCCTTATGTCACATGCAGAAACCAGAAAAGGCAGGAGTCACCGGATATCCGATGACTCCTGCTTTTTTATCTTTTCACTGACCATTCTCCTCAGCCAATGACAGGCTTTATCAAACTTCTGATCTCGTGTGGGACATCAGCGGTTATAACCCTTTCAGCCTTTTTATAAGCATGCTGAACATCTGCAGAGCCGCAGTATCTCTTATTGCCTGACGTCCCCTTCTTGCGGCCCATGCCGTAGGAAGCAGGAAACTTTCCTCCCCGTTTTTATCGGATATGGCTCCCCAGACTGTCCCTACCGGCTTTTCCAGGGTGCCTCCGTCCGGTCCGGCTATTCCGGTAGTTGATATCCCTATGTCCGCCCCGCTCAGTTTCCTTATGCCTCTTGCCATTTCCTCAGCCGTTTCCGCAGATACGGCTCCCAGTCTTTCAATCGTCTGAGGTGATACGCCCAGAACAGACTCCTTGATATCATTGGAATATGCACATACCCCGCAGGAGAATACTCCGGAAGCTCCGGGAATATCCGTAATCATTTTTGATATCAGCCCTCCGGTACATGATTCGGCAGCAGCTATGGTCAGTCCTTTTTCCTTCAGGAGGCTTACAGCGGCATCATTGATTCCCTCCGAATCATATCCGTATATGTATTTTCCTACTCTCTCTTCTATGACATTAATTATCGGATTGATAAGCTTTAATGCCTCTGTTTCATCTGCTGCCGAGGCAGTGACTCTGAGTTTGACTTCTCCCATCTTTGCATAGGGAGCCAGAGTAGGATTCGTAGAACTTACCATTATATCGTGCAGGATCTCTTCTGCGGCAGATTCCCCCAGTCCTATCAGATGAACTGTCCTCGATACAAGTATGTGGTCTGAGTATTTTGCAAGGAAAGGCCTTACCTCGTTCTCAAACATCGGCATCATCTCTGCGGGAGGTCCCGGCATCAGTATAACTATCTTGCCGTCTTTTTCAAGTGCCATTCCAGGAGCGGTTCCGAATTCGTTATCGAGGGGTACCGCTCCCTTCGGAAACATAGCCTGCTTATAATTGCTTTCCGGCATTTTTCCGTTGTTTCTTATGAAACGTTTCTCCAGTATCTCCTTCTGCCGCTCATCGGTTATCATTTCAAGGCCGAAATACTCTCCGACTGTCTCTTTTGTCAGGTCATCGTATGTTGGTCCCAGCCCGCCTGTCATAATGACGAGCTGTGACCGAGAGAAGGCTGTCTCAAGGCATTTCTTAAGCCTTTCGGGATTGTCTCCCACCACGGTGTGATAATAAAGATTTATCCCCAGAGATGAAAGTCCCCTGCCTATATATGCAGCGTTGGTATTTACGGTATCTCCCAGAAGAAGTTCCGTTCCCACACAAAGCACTTCTGCGTTCATGCTTTTCCCTTCTTTCATTTTACTTCACCTGTCCGTCCCGGTCAGTATCCTGTGTGCTGTAATCATATATCTGCCTAGTGTTCAGGAGCTGAGCTAAGGTCTGTACGGCATATTCCGTTCATTAATGTCAGATTCAGTATATAACTTGTTAAAAATACTGTCAAACCAATTTCCTTCAGCTTCTTGTCTTTTCCTTTTTCAAGTTTATAATTTAATATGGAGGGGGAATCTATTATGAGCCGCATATCTGATATCTCATTAGCTCCTTCGGGTCTGGACAAGATCCGATGGGTCGAAAGCTATATGCCGGTACTAAGCAGCATAAAACGTGCATTTGAGGCTGAAAAGCCTCTTAAGGGTGCCGTCATCTGTACCTCTGTGCATCTTGAGGCCAAGACAGCATGCCTTGTACTTACTCTTGCCGCCGGAGGTGCCGAGGTATACGCTACGGGTTGCAATCCGCTCTCAACACAGGACGATATCGCCGCGGCTCTCTGTTCGCTCGGTTTTGAGATAAATGCCGTCCGCAGAGCCACTCCAAAAGAATACACCTCTGATCTGTCAAACACGCTTTCACATATGCCCCATCTGATATTGGATGACGGGGGGGATTTTACGGAGCTGCTTCACGGCGAATGCTCCTCTTTCGCGAAGCGCCTGATAGGTGGTACTGAGGAGACCACGACCGGAGTCAACCGCCTCAGGGCAAGACATGCTTCCGGACTTCTGAGATTCCCCATGGTTCTCGTCAATGACGCAATGTGCAAGCATCTTTTCGATAACCGGTACGGTACCGGGCAGTCTACATTGAACGCCATTATGCAGCTGACCAACCTTACCATAGCCTCACGAACAGTAGTGGTTGCAGGTTATGGATGGTGCGGCCGCGGGGTCTCGATGCGTGCCAGAGGCATGGGGGCAAGGGTCATTATCACAGAAATTGATCCCGTAAAAGCCATTGAAGCCGTTATGGACGGTTTTGAGGTGATGACCATGGATGAAGCCGCCGGGATAGGGGACATCTTCATAACCGTTACCGGCTGCAAAGACGTCATAACCTCGCGCCATATGGAGAAAATGCGCGACGGTGTACTACTGGCAAATTCTGGCCATTTTGACGTTGAGATATCAAAGCCTGATCTGGAAGCTCTTTCTTCTGAGGTTTTTTACCGGAAGCCCTCTATCACCGGCTACCGAATGAAAGACGGAAGGGTATTGAATCTACTCGCAGAGGGCCGGCTGGTGAATCTTGCCGGAGGAAACGGACATCCCGCTGAGATCATGGACATGAGTTTTGCGCTTCAGGCACATGCCTTAAAGTATCTCTGGCAGCATGGCGGGGATCTTCCCGCAGGTCTGTATCCCGTACCTGACGAAACAGACCGTTTTGTGGCAATGCTTAAACTGGATTCTTCCGGGATCAGGATAGACAGTCTCACTCCGGAGCAACATGATTACTATTACAGTCATATGTAGTCACCTTGCTGTCAGTCTCCAGCGCCGGATGGAAATGGAAGCAGTGCTATTGACATTCGTTCAGTGCGATGTTAAATTGTATCTCGGCATGCTCATCCAGGGACGCCTGCTTTTGACGTTATCAAGTTATTTCCTGAAAAGAGGAGCTGTTACATTTGCAGCAGCGTTACAATTATATTGAAGGCTTCCGCGACGGAATCCCCATAGCGTTAGGATATCTCTCGGTCTCATTTACTTTCGGGATGATGGCCGTTTCATACGGACTTCCCGCATCATGGGCAGTCCTTATCTCCCTTACAAACCTCACTTCGGCAGGTCAGTTCGCGGGGCTTAGTCTGATCCGTTCCGGAGCCCCATACTTTGAGATGGCGCTTACACAGCTCGTAATAAACCTGCGTTATGCCCTGATGTCGCTTTCACTCTCTCAGAAACTCGATTCGAGCATGGGTCTGCTTCACCGTATGATAATCGCGTTTGGAAATACCGACGAGGTCTTTGCCGTTGCATCCGCAAAAAAAGGCGAGGTGGGAAGAAGATATCTTTACGGACTCATTACAGCTCCGTATTTCGGATGGGCAACAGGTACCCTTATCGGAGCCGTTGTAGGCTCGCTTTTGCCTGAAGTGCTGCGCAGCGCACTTGGCATAGCCATATACGGTATGTTTATCGCGATAATAATCCCTCCTGCAAAGACCTCACGGCCCATACTTCTTACGATCATTATTTCGGTAGTCCTCTCCTGTATCATCCGTTATCTACCCGTATTCGGCAATATCTCGGGAGGCTTTTCGATAATCATATGCGCTGCCTTTTCTGCAGCGGTCGGAGCCCTTCTTTTCCCTGTAAAGGAGGAAACCGAATGACTGACAGTTCCCGTTTTTTCATATATCTCGTCGTAATGGCGGGGGTGACATATCTCATCAGGATGCTGCCTCTCGCAATATTCCGAAAAAAGATCAGCAGCCGCTTCATCAAGTCGTTTCTGTTCTACATCCCTTTCGCTGTCCTTGGAGCCATGACAATACCTGATATCTTTTATTCTACATCTTCCCTTGTTTCCGCCGGCGTGGGGATGCTGGTCGCTCTGGTCCTGGCTTTATTCAGCCGCGGGCTTCTGACCGTCGCCCTTTCCTCCTGCGCAGCGGTTTTTATCTGCGAGTGGATTATGAGGATCTTCCTCTAGCATCAGACCCGGGCAGTGGCGCCCGCTGCTGTTTTCGGCGCCCGATACCTTCTTCGTGCATACAGCTTCTTATTATAAAGCAGGAGCCGCTTTTCCACGCCTCCTGCTTTGACATATATACATATTATTGGATATCCTTCTCTCTCCTCGGCAGCGCTGTCCTGATTTATTCCAGATGAAAAGCCGTTAATCAAAAGGCCCGTTTTCCTCCGGTTCCTTCAGCAGTTTTTCAACTATGGTATTATACAGTTCCTCCGGGTTTTCCAGAAAATTTCTCGCTGCTATTTCACAGTCCTTTTCACTCGGCAGAAAAATCGATAGTTCCAGAAAGTCTGTGCCTGTATCAGGTACGTTTACAGTAAGCACAAAGCCTTCCTTAACGGGAGTGATCACTTTTTTATTTTCCACAGCTATCCTTTTGCGGCGTATTATATCCTTAAGGGATTCCATTGCCTTCTTCCTAACTGAAAACGGCACGGCCTTTTCAAACGAGATTGCGGCCTCTCCTCCCTTTTCAGACGCAGTGAAAAGGTTTTTCTCATTTTCATCCTCAAGTATATTTCTGTTTGCTTTGAGTTCACTCACGGCTTCGGCAAATTCGAAGTAGTTAATAAGGCCGTTGCCAACCAGTGCCTCATTCAGTATATCAAAACTTACGGGCTGTTTTATGTTGTACAGCAGATAACATATCAGTATTTTGATCTCGTATCCTCTGGTCAGACCTCCGGGAACCACTCCGGCACTGAAAGCTTCATCTGTCATTGCCAAGGCCTCCTTTCTTTATATATTTTACTATTTATTTCGCCAGTTGTCTATTTATAATAACAACGGAATTACGATCCCAAAATAAAAAGCTTATCCGGTTCATTCGGGATAACATGTGATGTTCCGGAAGCATTCGTTATTTACTGACGGTTTAAAAGATGTTATGATAACTGCAGGGATATTATAACAATGTCTTCTGCTTCCACAGAGCATCCGGCAGAAGGTACCATTATCCGGAAAATACTGCATCATGCAGATAAACCCGGCTTGTACCGGGTCCGTGTTTTTCCGCTTCATACATATTCAGATGAAAGGAGTCATAACAATGACGGTGAACCAGATTTCCGCTTTTGTGGAAAACAAACCGGGACAGCTTGCGGAGTTTGCAAAACTTCTCAAACAGAACCATATAGACATGCGTGCTCTGTCTATAGCGGAAACTGAGGATTTCGGTATCCTCCGTATCATCGTGGACGATTATACCGGCACCATGCATATCCTGAAGGAAGCAGGCTATATATGTTCCGTCACGCCTGTCCTGGCAGTTGCAATACCTGATACTCCCGGCGCACTGGTGGACGTGCTCACCCTCCTTGGGGATAATGATATCAATCTTGAATACACATATGCATTCATCACAAGGAAGAAAGATCTGGCCTATATGATCCTTCGTGTTGCAGACAATGATAAAGCAATAAAGATCCTGTGCGAAAAAGGTATCATGCCGATCCCCCAGGAAGATTTTGCCGTACTGTTCAACTGAGATCAGCTTCCCAAAAAATAAAAGAGCTGTGCTTCTGCACAGCTCTTTTCAATTATATTTATTATTCGTTGATAGCGATAACGACGCCGGAACCTACGGTACGTCCGCCTTCACGGATAGCGAAGCGGAGTCCTTCCTCGATAGCAATCGGGGTGATAAGCTCAACGTTCATCTCGACGTTATCACCGGGCATGCACATCTCAACGCCTTCGTCAAGAGCGATTACGCCTGTAACGTCAGTCGTACGGAAATAGAACTGAGGACGATAGTTGTTGAAGAACGGGGTATGACGGCCGCCCTCATCTTTGGTCAGTACATAGACCTGACCGCGGAACTTGGTGTGAGGATGAATGGAACCGGGCTTGCAGATGACCTGGCCTCTCTGGACCTCGCTGCGCTGTACGCCGCGGAGAAGGACACCGATGTTGTCGCCTGCTTCAGCATAGTCAAGGATCTTTCTGAACATCTCGACACCGGTGCAGACGGTCTTCTTGGATTCATCATGCAGACCGACTATCTCAACAGGATCGTTTACGCGGACCTGACCTCTTTCAACTCTACCGGTAGCAACAGTGCCGCGGCCGGTGATGGTGAAAACGTCCTCAACAGGCATAAGGAAAGGCAGATCACTCTTGCGTTCCGGAGTAGGGATATAATCATCGACAGCTTCCATAAGCTGGATGATGGATTCATACTCGGGAGCGGAAGGATCGGTAGATTCACTTTCAAGAGCCTGAAGGGCGGAACCTACGATAATGGGAACATCGTCGCCGGGAAAATCATAATCGGAGAGGAGCTCCCTGATCTCCATCTCTACGAGGTCGATCAGTTCAGGGTCATCGACCTGGTCAGCTTTGTTCATATATACTACGATATAGGGAACACCGACCTGACGGGCAAGCAGGATATGCTCACGGGTCTGGGGCATAGGACCGGCTGCTGCGGAAACAACAAGGATAGCACCGTCCATCTGAGCAGCACCGGTGATCATGTTTTTAACATAGTCGGCATGTCCCGGACAGTCAACATGGGCATAGTGACGCTTATCAGTCTCATATTCAACGTGAGCGGTATTGATCGTGATTCCGCGTTCTCTCTCTTCAGGAGCCTTATCTATCATATCGTAGGCTTCATACTTAGCCTGACCTTTGAATGCCAAAACCTTGGTGATAGCAGCGGTAAGAGTAGTCTTGCCATGGTCAACGTGACCGATAGTACCGATATTTACGTGGGGTTTAGTTCTTTCAAATTTTGCCTTAGCCATTAATCTTATCCTCCCTTTTTAGCTGTAAATTATTTCTTTGATCGCTTTACCACAATCCACATTGTATCATAGTTTTGTTTAAAAGCAAGTAGTTTTGTATCAACCTGTTAATAATGGCCTCTTCCGTTCATTATTTCCTGAGCAATGTTTTTAGGCAGTTCAATATAATGAGAAGGTTCCATAGAATATTGTCCTCGTCCCTGTGTGCGGGAACGCAGTACGGTGGCATACCCGAACATTTCGGAAAGAGGGACAAAGGCATCAATCTGCTGCGCCCCGTGACGTGCTTCCATGCCCTGTATCTGCCCTCTGCGGGAGTTAAGGTCTCCCATGACATCTCCCATATAATCCTCCGGTACTATGACCGAAACCTTCATTATAGGCTCAAGGATACATGGTTCGGCTTTTCTCATTGCCTCTTTAAATGCCATCGATCCGGCTATTTTGAATGCCAGTTCGGAAGAATCTACTTCATGATACGAGCCGTCGTACAGTGTTGCCTTTACATCCACTACCGGATATCCTGCTACAATGCCCGCAGCCATCGCTCCCTGAATTCCCTGGTCTACCGCAGGGATAAATTCCTTGGGAATGACACCGCCGACTATCTCGTTTTTAAATTCGTACCCCTTGCCGCTTTCGTTGGGCTCAATACGTATCTTTACATGTCCGTACTGGCCGTGTCCTCCGGTCTGGCGGGCATACTTGACTTCGGCTTCGGCAGGTTTCCTTATCGTCTCCTTATAGGCGACCTGCGGCTTGCCTATATTAGCCTCCACTCTGAATTCGCGGAGAAGGCGGTCAACGATTATCTCCAGATGCAGTTCACCCATTCCTGCGATTATCGTCTGCCCGGTCTCCTGATCGGTGTAGGTCCTGAACGTGGGGTCTTCCTCAGCAAGCTTTGAAAGACCTATTCCCATCTTCTCCTGACCGGCCTTTGTCTTGGGTTCGATTGCGACTCTTATGACCGGTTCGGGGAACTGCATCGATTCAAATATTATCGGATGATTCTTGTCGCACAGAGTCTCACCGGTCGTAACATTCTTAAGACCCACCGCAGCTGCGATATCTCCCGCATAACATGTGGTGAGATCCTGCCGGTGATTGGCATGCATACGAAGTATGCGTCCCATTCTTTCATCGGTACCCTTTGATGCATTGTACACCGACATGCCGGCATCGACTGTACCGGAATATACCCTGAAAAAGCACAGTTTTCCGACATACGGGTCGACCGCTACCTTGAAGGCAAGTGCTGCAAAGGGCTCGTCATCGGATGAAGAACGTTCCTCTTCTTCCTCAGTCTTGGGATTGATTCCTTTTATCGCCGGTACGTCGAGCGGTGAAGGAAGATAATCCACAACAGCATCGAGGAGCTTCTGCACACCTTTATTCTTATATGAAGTGCCACATACTACTGGCACCATTTTGTTTGCTATAGTTGCCTTGCGTATGGCTGATTTTATCTTTTCTACCGGTATGGGTTCTTCGTTCAGATAAAGCTCCATAAGCTCGTCGTCAAATTCCGATACCGTCTCCAGCATCGACTGATGATAGCTCCTGGCTTTCTCCTCCATATCCTCCGG
>JAEEGL015097057.1_pt1 | contig 15280 bp, 9 predicted proteins | sample 9134231 | NCBI WGS metagenome assembly JAEEGL01 (sample SAMN16246548, study PRJNA631951) | gut metagenome | biome: gut microbiome; feature: rumen; material: fiber-attached | host: Bos | place: Iran: Karaj | collected 2018-10 | reverse complement strand
GTTGTTTCTTTGTCAAAACAGTAAGCTCAGCATTTAATCTATTTCTTTCTTCATATTTAGATGTTAATGCCGAAGATGTTCTCTCTTGATTAGTTATTGTATTTTCTAGTTCTTTCTTTTGTTCCTTTAAGGTAGATGTGTCGCTACCCTTTTTAGTGCCATATTTCTTTTCTACAGCACCTAGCTTATCCATGATACTATCAAAATCTACACCTTCGACAGTATCATCAATAATATTATTAAGGTTCTTCTTAATATTACTATTAGATGTCATCTTAATATCCTTTGAGCTAATAAATAATAATCTATCAAAGGAATCCCTATCTAAACCTAATATTTCTTCACCAATCTCTTTTTCAAAGAAAGTTAATTCTTTATCAACATAGATATTTAAAATGTCTTTAGATGCTGATTTTACATCAAATGTTCTTTCAATTCTATATTCCTTTTTACCGTGAGTAAATATTAAAGTACCGCCATATGCTTGTTCATTAAATGGAGCATAATGTGCTCTATCTTTAAAATCTTTATCAGTAGTTTTAACCATATCCATTCCATAAAGCATTGCTTTAATGAATGAAGCAAGTGTAGATTTACCAGCACCATTCTTTTCAATAATTGATGTTATTCCATCATTAAATTTGTATTCTACATTAGAGAGTTTACCGAAATTTTTAATATAACATGATATTAGTTTCATTATTCAACATCCTCCCCATTTAAGAATTTCATTCCAAGGCTTAACATTTCTTCTTTTTCTTCGTTTGTTAAATCTGGATTAGATGATACATTTCTAACAAATTCTCCTTTTAATGAGAAGTCATTTTTATAATTTTCTATATCTATTATTTGTTTTAATTCACTATATACCTTCAAGAAGAAAAACTTATCATTAAAGAATGATTCGACATCATCTATTATAGTAGATACATCAAAGCTTACCTTTCCTGTTAAGATAATCTTTACTAAAGAAGTATTTTTAATAGATGCTATTTCACTTTGAATAATATCTTTAGCCTCATAGAAGGTATTTGCGTCAGATATATCAACTGTCTTTTCAACAATTACTCTAGAAGAGAATGGAATGAAATTATGCTCTATCTTATTATTATCTAAGTCTAATACAACAAAGCCTTTTTCACCTAATTCATCAAAACCTCTTCCATCTAAGCAGCCTGGATATATTGCAATACCTCTATTATCTATTTTAGATTCACCATACATATGAATATGACCTAAAGCTAAATAATCAATATTCTTATTGCTTAATTTCTTAAGATCAATAAATTCTTTACCTTTAGTATTTATATCGCCATGCATCATAACAATATTTAAATCATCCTTGTCTAATGATAATGATGAATATAATGAGCTTTTATTATTTGGTGATAATTCAATACCAGATATTACAATATTATCAAATTTATATGATTGCCATTCATCAGTAAATGTTTTTAAATTATCATATTCTTCTATTAACGATTCTTCAATATCATGATTACCTCTTAAATATAAGAATGTAATATCCTTATTGGCTTTTATTGCATCATAAAAGAATGTCTTATCTTTTTTAGATGGTCTATCTGAATCAAATACATCACCTGATAGCATAATGATATCTATATTATTGTCTTTTGCATAATCTACCATGCCATTGAATGATTTTAATATTTCTTTTTTTCTTGTATCACGAATATTACCTGTAGGTAATGATGTTAGTCTTGAACCTAAATGTAAGTCAGCACAATGAATTATTTTCATCAAATAGCAGCTCCTTTCCATATTAAATTATTAGATTTCCATATTATAATTTTACCATATGAAATAACTCCTTTAAATAATTAAATAAAATACTTTATAATCGATATTGCACTATTTAATAGCAGTTAATGGTAATAAATATAAAAAGACAAGGATTGAGTCCACTTCGATACAGACAACAATCCTTGTCACAATTATAATATTAAATTAATATGCTATTCCAATTTTTTCGCAAACTTAATAGATATAAAATACATTGTTGTTTGTATAACTACACATACTGCAAAGTACAAACAAGTCATAATTGTCACCATTATTAATGATGTTTTACTTGAATCGTGCGACATAGATAGCGATACAGATAAATTAACAATTACCCCAATAGCAACAAAAAGACTAAGTATAAGAGTTAAAAAAACAGCTAATAATGAATTTTTTCTAAGACGTGAAAATACTAACAGAAGACCACTTAATCCAATTGTAACAATACATACGAAAACGAAGAATACAGTACCAAAAAAGCCAGTACACATCGATAAGATAAAGGTTATAACTCCTAATAATATAGAAATGACATTAAATATGTTACCCATTTTTAAAAAATAAATATATTTTTTTTCATATGTCACCTCATCGCTTTCATTTTCATCGGGTATATTTGCATCATTAAGAGTATTTGTTGTATTATTTATGCTGTTATCTTGTGAATAATATTTATTGTAATTGCCAGGTACTTGACTATCTATATAAGTATTGCTTACGAATGCATTTGAAGCAATTTCTGGTTCACTATTTAATTTTACCATTGAAATATCAGAGCCAAAGGCATTCATACCAATCCTCTTAATACTTTTTGGTAAAAATACATTTTTGGAGATTGAATAATCTAAAATATTACCATTTGGTTTTGATTTATCTAGAAATTCTTCAACACCATTATTAACATATATATCTTTTATTTCTTCTGATACAATAAAATTGTATATATCTTTAACCTTTTTAATATTTTCACCAATAGCTATCTTAGTAATATCTTCTATATTAAAGTTAAATTCTTTAATATTGTCTTCATAGAAAATATTATTAATCTTTAAAAGAGAAATATTTGATGCATTAATAATACAACCCATAATCTTTTTTTCATTGATATATGAATTTAAAGTACACACATCATATTTTGTTTTTTTATTAAATGCAATAGCTAGCAATTCATCATTTTTTTCAATTATAGCATAATTAAATGATTCATCTTCCTCTACTTCAATAAAATTGTAATAAACCGAGTCACAATTCTCAATTAAAGGAGCTTCCATATCTTTAGGTACTAAAATAACACCAGTGACATTTCTAATTTCTCTTACTGTCTTAGGTAAAATAAAATAATCAGAAATATTTATTCCATCAATTATTTGAAGCTTAGAATTATTAATTTCACTTGATTTAACTGAAGCATTTATTCCAAAACAATTCGTTATTTTCGTTATAAAAGAAGGTATTTTTAATATATTTCCATGAATAAACCAATTATCCTCACTATTATTAGATTTTTCTTCATAAGTAACATATCCACCTGCTTCAGACAAATAATTTGAATCTAGCATTGTAACTGGATATGAATCAATTTCTTTTGGAATCTTATCTTTTTTATCTATTTGGTAGTTTGATAATATGCACGCATTATTATCTTTTATAATGTATATGGATTTACTATCATTATCATAAAACACACTTGTATTTAAAATACTACAATTAAATTCTTCGTACTTATCCTTGTATTTTGGAGTTTTTTCAAAAACTAAAGTGTGTCCTTCTAATCTATATTTATCGATTATACCTGCATCTAATTGTTGAATTTCTTCTGGCATAATTATAAAGTAAGGATTATTAATTACTTCATCATTATCTTTGATTCTTTGTTTTAGAAGTGGTAAAGGAATTCTATTATTACAAATAAAACTTTCATTTAAATATTTTAACTCTTTTGGTAGTCTTAAATAATCAAATGATGTATTAAAAAATGCTCCCGCAGCAACAACCTCAACTGATTCTGGGATAATAATTGATGAATAACTTGCATTTGTAAATGCATATGAACCAATTGCAACAACCTTATATCCATCTACTTCATTTGGAACAACAATATTATCTTCTTTTATAGTTATGTGCCTTGTTATAATTGCTTCATTATCATCGTTTAAAAAATAAGGAAAACCTTCTTTGGAAATTTTAATATCCTTACCAAATCCATCATAATCATCATCAAATCCTGTAAGAACAGATTTTTTAGGATGATTAGTAATATAAAATCCACTAAACATATTATCTAACCAGTTATCATCAATGGTATTTCTTCTTGGTGTTTCAATCACCATTTGTCCAGCAGCCCATTCAAACATATCTTTTTTTTGAGTAGGTCCATAAACAAATAGCAATAATGGGGAATTACTAAATGCATTTGGAAATACTGTTTTTACATCGTTATCAATGTGAATTTTTTCTAATTTCTTACAACTAGAAAAGGCAAAATCATTAATACAATCGATTGTATCAGGAATAAATACCTCTTCTATAGTCTCATTACCTTGAAAAGCACCAGTATCGATTGTTGTAACTAGTCTACCATCTATAGTTTTAGGTATATTTAATACCTTTTTATTATATGGCTTATCACCTGAAGTAATTGTAATCTCATTATTATCATTTACAAAATAATAAAGACCTTTATATGTCTTTACATCTACTTTTACGGATTCATTTATATTATCTTTTGGGTCATTTTCTTCTTCGTAATCATCATCAATAGCTTCTATATTAGAATCTATTGTTTCACTAAATTCGAATACAACATGATACTTACGAGTATCAAAAAACTCTGAAAACGCATCATGAACTAAAATGTCGTCTTCTATAAAATCCATAATTTCATTTATATTTCCTATTTCTTTAATAAATAAGTTAACTACCTCACATTTCGTATCGTAATAAACATCTAGCATAGCTTCAGAAACATAATCATAATTAATAAGTTTATTATATTTATTTTTGGTTTGAAGAGAATTATAGTAATTTTTATCATATTTAAATATAAAACATGAGTAAAACTGGCCATTAATTTCTTGAATTCCCTCTTTATATAATTTCACATATTTTGAGTCTCCACATTCATCGTAATCAGTATATATACTAAAAAACTCACCAAATGCTTCAACTAGGCAAGGTTCAGTCCAACCAGTTGGAGCTGAATTAATTATCATCAATTCAAATGCATAATCTATTTTTTCTTTATATTTTTGATAAATCGTTTTGTAGGAATCTTCAAATAAATATTGCAAAAATTTTTCTTTTAATTCTTCAATATCCTGTTCATAACATCGTCCTATTTTTAAAATACCATACATCTATTAGTCACCCCTATTTATTAAAATATTTTAATGAATTAATTTATGCTTATATTATATCATAGATATTTATCAAAAATAAATATCTATGTAGGTATAGTATGCTTTTATTATCTTCTGTTATTACCTCTCTATTAGTAATGATAATACTACTTCATTATCACCTAAATTATTATCTAGAGGACAAGTATAATTAATATTCTTATTAGTTTTAAAATAAGACACTATATCATCTATCACTTTTAATGATAAATTATTATTACCATAGATAATAACTAATCCTTCTTTATTCATAATATTTAGATTTAAGCTTTCTATAAATTCATTAGTACTTTCATAATCTAGTAAACCAAATAATAAAGGATTAAGCTTAGAATCTACCTTAGCTTCTCCTACCTTACCTTTATGATTATTTATTGCAGGCTGTGCAATAGTCTTTACCATTTTTGTTAATAAACCCTTTTTTTTAACCTTAATTCTTTCTTTTTTTATCATTCATTATAAAGTTTTGTACATTCATTATATTAAGATAAAAAACAACACATGAATCTATTCCTAAAAACAAATAAATTACTTTATAAATTTTCTTATTATCCTCTCTTATTTTTATTGTTTCCATACCATTAATCCTCTTATCCCAAAAACCGAATATAACGCTCAATTATAGCATTTTTGAGAAAATATAACAAGATAATAGCTACAAATAAAAGAAAACCACAGAATTTTCTCAAACTCTGTGGGTAAATAGTTGAACTAATCTTCATATATATTACCTATTTTTTCCATGTATTTTATATATGGAGTTAATACTTTAGAACACATTTCCTTCATTTTAACATTTTTATAATTTCCAATATCTGACAAAAATTTTGAAACTTCTTTCTTTAGTATTACGAAATTATCAATATAAAACACATTAGTATATGAAGAATAAATCGAAAAATACTTATTAACACCAGCTATATTCTTAAAGACAACATCATAATTCTTATATAATTTCTTCAAATGTTTTTCGAATTTTTCTTTATTAATTTTAGATATGTAATCTAAAATTTTTTTATCCTCATTTCGTGGTAATACACGAACAGCAAAAGAACAAAATGCTGTGTTTATTTTACATGTTTTAATAATTGTATAAATTAATTCAATATAATAATATTTTTGAATTTTATCATTTAAATAAAGCCCATTACAAATATAATAATCAATATCATTATTGCTTAAAAAAACTTTATTATCTTTATACTTTAAATCGATAATTTGATTAATATATCCCATATCGATTAAACACTTAACTGTATCAAGCATAAATTTCAAATTATCATTTTTTCCCTCAATTTTTACATTCTTTATTAGTAAATAATAAGCAATACCATTAGAATAATATGTATAATTATTATCATTAATTAAATAACATCTTGTTCCATTTGAAAAAGATAAAACATGGTTATCAATAATTTTCATCATTCATCTTCCATATTATAATGATTAATTAACTCTAGAAAATTTGTAGCAAATGTTTCATACGAAAAACTATCTTTCAAATGTTCATCTAGAATCTCAAGGCCACCACGAACATATGATAATATAACTTGCTCTGCAGCCTTATCTTCTTCCATTGACATTTTTTTGAAAACTAATTTTATCCTATCATCTTTAGAAATTGATTCATCTGATAATACAATTTGTTTATATATTCTTTCAATAGTTTTCCTATTAGTATTTAAAACATCAGCAAAAATATTAGCATCAACATTAATACTTTTGTCTTCATTTGCAGTCCTTTTTTCTGCGAAACCTAAAGTGGCACAAAAAATAAAACATTTTATCATTGAGTCAAAAACAACTATATCCTTAGAATTACCATCAAAATCTTTTAAAGTGAATTTTACTGGTTCTGCAGCTTGACTATCTTTTGAATACTTTTTTAAGATATAAGCATGTTTACCATACATTTTTAATTGACTAGTAAACATAATAATTACTCCTCCTTTTTTATTACTACATCTGTTTCGCTACCATTAACACGCGAAATACGATATGTAATTCCTGTATAATTTGCCACATGATTCTTCATAATATTATAATCTTTATCCATTAAAGCAATTATAACCTGATTTGAATAATCACCTAAGTGAGAAGCAACATTTTGAATGATATCCTCATTAATAGTTGAAAATGGAGCATCCATAATTAATGGATAATTTACATCTTGATTTTTCACTTGTTCTTTCATTACTTTCAATAACCCGGTAACAAATGCCAAATTCTTTACTGTTGCCTGACCAGTCGATGGTTTTAAAATATCAGGAACACCATCTAATAAATCAATATCGACTTTATAATCTTGATCAATATGTATCTTTCTTGTATGTGCATACATCTCTCCAAAAATTTCATCTACAACATCATTTAATCTTTGTAATGTTTCTGTTCTACTTGCTTCTAAAATAGAATTCTCATATTCAAAAATTTCTTCTGCTATTTTCTTCATTTTTAAAGTTTTCTTGTTTTCATCTGAATAATCAACATATGAATCTATTTTTTGATCTATAGCTTTTATTTCGTTTTCAAGCTTAGCAATTTGTGTTTTATATGACTCTATTATACCTTCATTATGCGCGATAGTAGTTTTTAGATTATTTATATCTTTTTGAACTTGTCCTATATCTGTTCTACCGCTTAATCGTTGGATAACATCATTCAAATTATCTTGAATTTCTTCGACAAGTGTCGATAAAGTTGATAAATCCTCTATTTTTTTATAGACATTAGAATAATAATCGACACAATAACTTGCACGTTGTTCTTCCGCCACACAAAGATTCTTGATTTGTAAAGGGTAGTTTAATGGTTCAGCATAATTCTTTTGCATTATTAGATGTTTATAAGCATCATTATCGTTAGTAATTAATGCACCACATAGACATTTACCTCTCTTAATTAATGCATCAATTGAATTAATACTTACATCAGGAACCGCCAACTCCGTTGCAAAAGCTGATTCGCTAGGCAAAGAACCAATATTATTAGAATTATAAGTATAAGAAAGCATATAATCTACTAATTGACTAGAATTAATTAAAGCTAAAATCTCAGTCATTTTTGAATTCAAAGAATTTTTATTAGTAATTAAATCACGCTCATAATTTTTCTTTGAAGTTTGCAAATCAGTTATATCAGAATTTTGATTAAGGATTTCCTCTTTTTCTTCTAGTGAAGTCTGATTCGCTATATTTTCGTTCTCGTAATGAGCAATACCAGTAGGTTCTTCTTTCAACTCAGCAATTAGTTGATTTTTCTCTTGCTTTTGAGTTTGATACATATCTAAAATTTCGGGTTTCTGATTTGTTTTTAATCTCATAGAAATTGCACTAGGTACACCACTATTAGAATTTGGATTCATTAGTTTTATCAAATATTCCAAATTTTGAAATCCCATTAATTGTGAAACTGCTTTTTTTAAATTACCTTTCTTTGCAACATCTTCAATCTTATTTCTTTCTCCATCATAAATAAAATATGGAAATAATTCTTTATCTAACATTTTATCAATTGTTTTCAATATCTGTGCCTTATCAGTAATAGATTCCGTTATACCAACATCACGATTTACTCTCATAATAGATTGCTCAGGATTTTTTAATGCATAGCACTTGCCATCTGATTGTTTTCTATATGTTTGTCTAGTGCTTATAAAATAATCGTAATTTTCATGTTCTAATTCAATATCTACGATTATATCTTCTTCATCATTAACTTCCATTGAAATTGTCTTATCATAACTAAAAAAATTTTCACTTTTTAAAGAATCCGGATACAAACACCAAATGATAGAATTAACAAAAGTAGTTTTTCCAAAACCAGTTCCACCTACAATAATTGTATATTTTTTTTCACTATCGGTTGAAAACTCTATTTTTCCTTTATTTAAATTTTTAAAATTTTTATATTCAATACTCTTAATTATCACTTGACTCGTCCACCTTTTCTTCAATTATTTTTATAATTTCATTTTTAATTGAATCTTGGCTTTTGCCATCAAATTCTTTATCTCTTACTTTTTTTATTAGTATAGAATGAACTTCTTGAACAATTTTTTTATCTTCATTAGTCATATAAATCATCCTCCTGAATCAAATCAATTTCATAATTATTTTTCAAAGTGTCAATTAATTGATAATTATCACTTGCATTTAAAGAAATTCTGGTAAATTCTTGAATTCTATCTAATTCACGTTTCACAAGTGATACATCATATTTATAAAAATCTGGATTAAATTTTTCATTACCCAAAGCATAAGGAAGTGCTATAAAATCATAAATAATAGCATGGGTTTTTACACCATCTAATCTTAACACACGTCCTCTTCTTTGAACATACTCTTTTGGATTGGTACTACTTGCTAAAATAAAAGCAGTTTTTATTCCAGGTATATTCATTCCTTCATCTAAACATCTTATTGCAACAAGAGATTGAATTTTTTTATCAATGAAATCTTGTTTTATAGTTTTACGTTGCTTAGGAGTCTCTTCACTAGTAAATTTACATGTTTTCATTCCGTATTCAGAATATAATCGCTTAGCAACTAACGATATTTGCTTTATTTCATCTGTAGAATTCTCATATGTAGGTTCATCATATTTAACAGATCCGCAATAAATTAACATATTATAATCATTCTTATATGGTTCAATAGTTTCTAACAGCCTATCAATTTTTGATTCGCATTTTGCAATAATTCTCGCTCTAGCAACCAATAAAGTCTTATAATAATCTGATGGATCACTTTTATTTTCTTTAGGGCTTTGTTCAGATATTTTTTTAGATATTTCATAATACTCTTCTAATTCAATATCATTTAAATTACATATTACCGGATAATAATAATATGGGCATAAATACTTAGGAATGGCCTGTTCTAAGGTAAACTCAATCGACTTTCTAACAAAAAAATTCATTAAAGCTTCATTGCCTTCAAAATCGTTATGTCTTTCAAAAGTTGCTGATAACGCCAAGCGATATTTAAAATTTACATCCAAATATTTTCTAAAATATTTAGCACCAGCATTATGTGCCTCATCAATACATAATAACATCTCATTCTTATTTGAATCAATTGATAAATGAAATTCCTCTGTCGTAAACGTCTTATTTACAACAACCAAGCAATAAAATTTAATTAATCCTAATTTAAATTTCTTAGTTACATTCACGACGCTCTTTTTCCAATCAGTTCCTGTATAACACGGAATTGCCCTAATATTAAATTTTTCAAGTTCTTCTTCCCATTGTTGAGCTAAATGAATTTGTGGACATACAACAACAACTGCTAGTTTTTTCTTTTTTTCAAATAGTTTAACAATACTTGCACATGCAGTTCTTGTTTTACCAGTACCAGTAGCCATTGAATAAATACCAATACTATCATGACTTAACCAATCTTCTATAGCTTGATTTTGATAATCGTATAATGGCATGTTATTCATTGATGGGAGATTACTCACTACGGCTCTTTTTTTTCGCTCTTCTAAAATTTCTTTAATAATATTGTCATCTAAATCAATGAAATCTTCGCCAGAACTATATTTTTTTTGATAATTAAAAAGTTTATGCTTTATTGCCTCTGGAAATTCTAAAGTTGTAACTCCTTTTTCTTTTCCTTCCCATAATCTATCAAAAGATCCATCTTTTATTTTACATCTCATATAATTATCATTACTTGTCCAGCCACAATAAACATCTATCGTTTCATAATTTTTTTCAAAACCATTTAGACTTTCGTTTGAGGAACCAGAGAATGATAAAATATTATCTTCATCATCAGTTAAAATACCCATTTTTTCATGGTACATAGATTTATTTTCTTTCGTTATCAAAAGCTTAATCTCTATCTTTTTAGTAGACACCAAGTAAGATAAGAAGGCATATCTTTTTTCATCATCAATCGTTTCGGCTTCTTTAAATTCTTTAATCATTGATTCTTCAACAACATTATCTAAAACCTTATATCCATTTTTGATGGCTTCATAATCTTCTTGAGAAATATTAGGTGAAAACATTAATTTAACAACTCCACCATTTTTTATGTATTCACATAATCCATAAGAAATAGAAACTAATAAACTAGATGAAAAAAAACCAATCGATCTTTTATAAGTCTTAGCATTTCTTAATATAGGAATATAAAAACTTTCAATAACATTTTCTAAATAAGTTCTATACTCTAACTCAATATTTAAATCTTTAAATGACATAAAACCACCTCATCAAAAGTTAGACAAAGCTCCAATCAAAGCATCAATATCTTCTTTTGTATTAAAGCCACTCAAACTAACTCTAACTGTTCCAAAATATTTCTTTGAATCGATAAAATCATGTATAAATGGACAACAATGATATCCAGTTCTAACACATATATCATAATCTTCGCTTAAAATAGTTCCAATTTCATCAGCATTATAGCCAACAACATTAAATGAAACTATGCCCCTAGTTATATACTCATCAGGGCAATAAACTATTACATTATTATTTTTTTTCAAAGATTTTATCAAATATTCTGATAAATCATGCTTTATTTTAGAAAAATTTGATTTTTTGAGAAAATCAATACTGGAATTAATTGAATAAATAGCCAATGAGTTCATACTACCTGCTTCATATCTATAAGGTAATTCAGAAGGCATATCAAAATTAAGCGAATCAGATCCAGTACCACCTATTTTATACGGTTTTAAATCATCCTTACCTAATTTTATATAACCAGCTATTCCAAAAACTCCATATAAAGATTTGTGACCTGCAAAAACGATATAATCTATATTTTTTTTATCAATTTGATATATTCCAAAACCTTGTGCTGAGTCCAATACATTAATTGAACCATTCAATTTAGATATTTCAAAAATTTTTTCATATGGTAACTCAAATCCAGTTGTATTACTTATATGACTAATTATAACACACTTAGGGGTCTTCAACAACATAATATCCTTAAGCTCTTCAACATTTAATTGCCATGTCTTTTTATCAAATGGTATAAAAATTAAATTAACTTTTAAAAATTTTAATGGCCTAATTACGGCATTATGCTCAAAAGGTGAAACATAAACATTGTCACCTTCTTTAAGTTGCAACCCATAAATAATATTATCCAATGATTCAGTTGCCGATGAAGTAAAAATAACTTTTTCTTTTTGAACATTTATGATAGATGCTACTTTTTCACGTGTAGCATCTATCATCTTAAATGTTTCTTGTGCTGAATAATAACTACCTCTTCCAGCATTAAACATATATTTATGAGAACCTTCATTAATTGCATCATAAACACATTGAGGCTTAGGATATGTTGTTGCAGCATTATCAAAATATATCATCAAAATCCCTCCTAATTAATTCAAAATATCATTCAATAATTTTTTCAAAATAATAGCTTTCTCTTCATTAGAAATAGAGTCTCCATATTCTTCTAATGAATCAGCTAAATTAGAATATAATGTCTTACCAATGCTTGATAAAGATACTTTATTTTCAGTACTAAATTCATCTTTATTAATATCTTTTTCATCAGTATAACTTTCAGTCTTATTTAACATGATATTAATAGTCCTAAAGAATACTTCTTTTTTCTTAACAGACCAATTATCTAACTTACAACCTAATGTAGAATATGATAACAAATTAATGGCATCGTCATCATTATATTCAATATTTTTGAATGCTTTATACAGATTCTTTTCATTTAATTCGAATACTATTTTATCTATTTGTTTATGCTTTGAATACCATAATTCAAAACTAGATTTAATTGTATCACTTGAGATAAGCATATTTTTGACATCTTTAATTGTCTTTTCATAAAAACTATTTAATTTCATATCATAACTTCCAAATATCGCATTAATATGTTTTACTAATTCTTCATAGCGACATCCTAATATATTTGGAATAGTATTGAATAATAATTCATAATTATTCAAATCATGTTTTAACATTAAATCCTTAAATTTTAATTCTACTTCATCTAGTCCTAAAATATTATCTTTTTTATCACTTTTTATAATAATTGGAGCTAAATTTGATACTTTATTCTTAATTTTCTTAACTAAACAAATAATGTTGTCTGAGAAAGAAACACTAGCATCACAATTAAATAATTTTATTAATTCATTTGTTACTTTTAATTTACTACTGCTTATTTGAGTATAACAGAAATAATACTTCTTAGGATTATTTACTAATGCAGCTATATTGCTTGCTGATAATTCAATTTCTTGAATATCATTATACAAAATTACTGTATCAAAATTATCATTATCCGATATTGATATCCTACTAATCGCAGTTGCAATATATAAAGGCATAATACCCTTCCTCATTCCATAAGGGGCTTTAGACAATGTATTCACAATATCAAATGCATTTAATTTATTTCCATTTGAAGATGCCAACCAATCAATAATTAATTTAACAACTTCAGAATGATTTGAAATAGACTCGTTATAACTATCAAAAATTGTAGCCTCTTGTGATGTAGTACCATAGTCTTTAGTTTTATGATCTAAAATATCATCTACTATTATATTTCTGGCTTTTGATGTAACTGAAGATATATTATTCTTGTTAACTTGCTCATTATTAAAAACAACAGTTTTATCAAAAATAGATGACAAAGAAATATTTATAGCTTCTTTTAAAGACACCCTATTTTTATTTAAAGTGAAAAAGTTATAACATTTAGCATTGTCATATACACACTTCAAATATCTGTTTACTTCATTTGCAGAATCTTCTATATATGATGGTAATACCAACTTAACAGTATCACTTACTTCTTTCTTATTATCCATTAAATACTTAGCTGCAAATAAAGAATATAATCTATCTTTTGCAATTCCATTAAATGGTTTATCAATATATCTAATAATCACATTCTTGATTTTAGCATTTGAAATAATATTAATAATATCTAAAGATTTTACTTTAGAATCATTAATAAGGTTAATAATAATACCATCACAATCTTGTCCAACCATCAAGTTTGAAAAATCAGATATATTCATTACCTTAGAAGCTTCTAAATAAAAGCTCTTATAAAATCTAACCATATTATTTTTAAAATTATATTCATTTGAAATATAATATCTATTCTTATCAAACTTATTCAACAAATCACTTAATTGTTGATCAGCAAATTTTTTTAATACGGTATTGTTTATTAACTCGTTAATTGAATTATCAGCTATTACAGCAAAATCAATAGAGTTGTCATTAACATTCTTCTTTAAAATATTTCTTGAAATCATTGAATTAATAATTCCTTCAATCATTTCATCATTTTTATTTAATGACAAAGCAATGTTATTGATTGAAGAGGAATACTTAACTTCATCATCTATCAGTTTAATAACAGCTATAACTTTTATAATGTCTCTTTCTTCTTCAACTAATGTCATTCTATTTAATGAATCTACCTTATAGGCTATTTCTTTATACATTTCATTATTTCTAATCAAAGAAGAAAAATATTCATAAATCACAGGAACATTTAATAAAGACTCACTATTATTAAGAATAAAATAATTAAAGCTATTAACGTCATTATCGGAAATAAAAGTGAACAATGTTCTCTCGTTTTGAGCTACCTTCTCTGAAGCCTGAATAAGTGCAAATAAAGAAATCGGATTAAATGGATATCCGTTATCAACAATATAATCAACCTGCTTTGCATCAGTAAAAATTCCTGATTCTTTAAGTTTGTTTATAAATTCACCATTTGAAGATTTATAATCAAGAACAGCTTTTTTATATTCTGCTTTCTTTTCAATTGCCTGACATAATATTTGATAATTTTCATCTAATGAACGATCAAATCTTCTTTGCTTAAATCTTCCGGCAATTGTTTCAAACTCATTTCGATAAACATTATCTTTGTCACAATATAGTTTTATATCTTTATGTATAATGCAACAAAAATGCATTTGACTTCCAATTTCTGATGACGAGCATTTTTCTGCAAAAGCTTGAATTTTATTTAATTTTGATGAAAAACCAATTGTTTGACTATCTAGAAAAGCGCCAAACTCATCAAAAATGACAAACATTCCTGAATAAC
>JAEEGL016629700.1_pt1 | contig 15281 bp, 12 predicted proteins | sample 9134231 | NCBI WGS metagenome assembly JAEEGL01 (sample SAMN16246548, study PRJNA631951) | gut metagenome | biome: gut microbiome; feature: rumen; material: fiber-attached | host: Bos | place: Iran: Karaj | collected 2018-10 | reverse complement strand
TTTGCACCGTAAGGCAAAGATTTTTGTGCGAGACGCGAAAAAGGCGGCGGAGCATACTGGCGTATGCCCGCCGCCTTTGACAATGTATTCGCGCGAAAAGATTGCCTTACGGCTACCTCATCCCTGTGTGAGGTCGCCCTTCGCGCCGCTCTTTAATTATGCCCTTATCTGTTCTGATTTATCGCCGTGCCGTTATTGAAGAGGATTATTCTTAAAATATCGGTCGAATTGACCCTTCCGTCGCCGTTTATATCGGCGGCCGAGAGCTTATGTCCCGACAGATTTGCGGTGTTGTTGTTTATAACGATCGCGAGGATGTCGGTCGTGTTTATCCTTCCGTCTCCGTTTATGTCGCCGTAAAGCACGAGCGTCATCCTGTCGAGCTCGTCGCCGTTTCCGTTTACCAAAACGACATCTATGCCCGTCGCCGTGTTGCCGCTTTCGGTCTCCTCGCCGTTTTTATAAAACTTTATGTTTTCGGCGGGGTTGTCAAAAAGACCTTTAAGCTCCGTAAGCTTCATACCGAAGGTAAGTCCCGTAATAAAGCCCGTTTCGCGGTTAAGGATAAGCGTTTCGGATGAAAGCAGCGGGACCTCTTTTTCATAAGAGACGTAATAGACCGTTTCGCTCCCGTCGTTGCCCTTTACGGTTATCGCCGCCGTAACGGTGCCGCCCTCGAAGACCACTTCGGGCTCGAAGGTCGCCTCGGAACCGTCGGGGAAGGTGACCGAAAGCGTCACGCTCTCCTTGTCCTCGGGCGCGTCGAAATGATAGTCGGTTATCTCGGGCGAAAAGCCTTCGATAAGCTCGCCGTCTTCAAAAATACCCGTGAGATATTCGCCGTGGTTGACGTCGTAAATATGCTCCGACACGGCCGAGCCGTCCTCCGAAAGGAGGCGGATAACAAGCATTCCGCCTTTCCCTACGGCGATTTCCTCGCCTTCCGCGTAAAGCCTTCCGTCAAAAGAGATCTCCTTATAGGCGTTATCGGCGTCAAGCGTAAGCCTCAGAGCCTCCGCTCCCGCGGGGAGTATTATAAATCCGTTCTCGCCGTCGAACGTCGCCTCCGTTTCGGCGCCCTCGCCGTCAACGGCCTTCACCGTAAGCGACTTGAGCTCGGCCGACGACGAGAGGGCGGGCACGACGTAGGGTATATGGTATTCGTTGACGTCGTTCCCGGGGAAAATACTCTTTAATACAATGGGCGACTGCATATCGGCGTCGAGCGTCGCCTTGTAGTAGCCGAGCATCGAGGGGAAGGCCTCTTGGCCGTTCACGGTGACGGTATGCTCGACGTCTTTCACGCGGACGTAAAAGTCTATAGTTGCGGCGCGTTTGTCGCCCGTAACAGAGTCGATGACCTCATAACTGTTTAACGAAACGCCGTCGGCGTCCTTGAGGTCGACGCGAAGACCGTAAAGTCCGTTTTCGTCGGAACGCTCGAAAACCGCCTTGTAAGACGTCTGTCCGTTTTCGTTTATAAGGGTCACGGTGAAGACCGTTTCGACCGCCACGGGCGCTATCGGTATCTGCACGTTTTCGCAAAACTCGGCCTGAGGCACGGCTATCTGATACTTTGCCGTCCCTTTCATGTAGGGGAAGCTGTTTATAACGGTCTCGCCCGTTTCGAGACCCTCCAGAATATACGACGCGGAGACTTCGTTTCCGTCCGCGTCGAGCGGCGTGACCGAAAGGCTTAAAAGCGACGGCAAAAACGCCTCGGGCGCAAGCGCGACGGGAAGCTCGTAAACCTCTTCGCCAATCGTGACCGAGATAACGGCCTCTCCCTCCGCGGCGGGGATGCCGACGCCGTTCGGATAAGCCGTTTCGCCTACCGTTATAACGTAATCGTAGGGGTAGCCGAAATCAAGCGCGGCGTCGAAGCTGTCGGCGAGATTGTAAAACTTTATCACGGGCGCCCTTTCGTCAAGCGCGAAGCTTCCGCTCCCCGCGGCAAGTCCGCCCTTGTAGGCGGTAGTCGCGTAGCTTCTGACGTCGGGGAAGCCCTCGGGGGCGTCCTCGAGCGTAACGGTGAAGACGACCTCGTCCGAGCCGTTTACCGCCTCGAGCGCGACGCCGTTTTCATAGGAAAACGCGCCGTCGGTGAAAAGTCCCGCAAGCTCCGAGTGGCTCTTGTGGCGAAGCTCCAGACCCTCTATTTCGGCGTTTACCGTCAAAACGCCTCTCGGCGCGGCGATTTTATACTCGGCGCCCTCGGTGAAAAGATTATATTTTCTTACGGCGCTCCCGCCCGAAAAGCCGTATTCGAGCGAAAGCTCGTAAAGGTCGGCGACGCCCTCGACGGAGATGCAAATTTTATAGTCGAAAACGAGAAGCCCCTGCGTCCCTCTGATATAAAAGACGGGATATTTCGTGTTTATCGCGTAGGACTCTTCGGGCGCCTCGCCGTTTATCAGTATATCGGCGCCTTCCTTCGCGGTGATGTTGAACTTTATCGCGACGGTGTCCGACGGCGCCTTTGCGGCGTTTCTCTCGTCGGCGCCTTGACGGTAGGGATCGAAATCGAAACCGAGCGTCGTTTCGGCGTCCTCGGCGCCGACGGCGACGATCTCTATATTTTCGATTACCGCGTTATCGTCGTTTTGCTTCGCGAAAATAATGTTATAGTATTCGTCCCCGACGGTAAAACCGCCTGAGGCGGTAAGCCCGTCCATGACTATCTCGTTCCCGCCGTCGAAAACGGGCGCGGCGTTGTCCTTCGTCGTGACCGAGAAGACCACCTTCTCCGTCTCCGCGGGGACGAAGACGTTATAGGTGTCAGGCCCTTCGAGACGGAAGTCCTCGACCGCTACCACCGCGTTCTCCGCTCCGTAAGCGGTATAGGTTATACTGTCGGTCTCTTCGGCGAAAGCGGAAAGGAAAGAAAGCGACGCGATAATCATCGCCGCCGAAATAATGATCGCCGTAGCCTTTCGTAATATCATATCAACCGACCGTCCTTATAACGAGATATTATCATACATTATATTTTATCAAAAAACGGCGCGGATTGCAATAACAATTATTTATATTAAAAAGCTGAAAAAAACCGAAAAAAGAGACAAAAAATCGCAAAGTGTCAAGGAAAAATACTTGACACACGTCCGCTTTTTTGCTATAATAATGACAATATGTTACAGCGTCCGAAAGGAAGTGCCCGAAAAATGTATGAAAAAGATTTAAGCGTCCAGATCTTACTCGATTTTTACGGCGAATTACTTACCGAAAAGCAGCGCGAGACCATGCTCGCATACTATGAGGACGATATGTCCTTGGGCGAAATAGCCTCTCAGCTCGGCATCACCCGTCAGGGCGTGCGCGACAGCATCAAAAGGGGCGAGGAGCAGCTTCGCGGCTACGAGGAAAAGCTGGGTCTTGCCGCCCGCTTCCGCGGCACCGTCGAAACGGCCAACAAGATAAGAGCGCTTGCCGTCGGAATAAAGGAAGACAATTCCAAGACGAGCCTCGTGCTCTCGATAAACTCGAAGGCCAACGATATTATCCGCGCCGTCGAAGAAATCATCGACTGAGGTGTTGTAAATGGGCTTCGACAGCCTTTCCGAAAAGCTGTCGGCGGTATTCAAGAGGCTTAAAAACAAGGGCAAACTCACCGAGGCCGACGTAAAGGACGCCATGAGGGAGATAAAGCTGGCGCTTTTGTCGGCCGACGTCAACTTCAAGGTGGTCAAGGAGTTTATCTCCCGCGTCAGCGAACGCGCGGTCGGCGAGCAGGTCATGAAGAGCCTCACCCCCGCCCAGCAGGTCATCAAGATAGTCAACGAAGAGATGGCGGCGATAATGACGTCGCCAGATCAGAAGATAAAACTCAAGAATAACGGCGCGACCGTCATAATGATAGTCGGCCTTCAGGGCACGGGTAAGACGACCCACGCCGCCAAACTGGCGGGGCTTTTCAAAAAGCAGGGACGCCGTCCGCTTCTTGTCGCCTGCGACGTCTACCGTCCCGCCGCCGTGCTCCAGCTTCAGAGACTCGGCGAAAAGTGCGAAGTGCCGGTCTACACGGGCGGCGAAGGGGCGGGAGCCGTAAAGATCGCCTCCGACGCCGTCGCCCACGCCGCGAAATACGGAAACGACGTCGTTCTGATAGACACCGCGGGCCGCCTCCATATCGACGAAGATATGATGAAGGAGCTCGAGGAGATAAAGGCGAGAGTCAAACCCGACGAGATACTTCTCACCGTCGACGCCATGACGGGTCAGGACGCCGTAAACGTCGCCGAGCATTTCAACGGACTGCTCGACATCACGGGCGTCATTCTCACCAAGCTCGACGGCGACACGAGGGGAGGCGCCGTCCTCTCCGTTCTATACGTCACGGGCAAGCCCGTCAAATTCGCCGGCACGGGCGAAAAATTAGGCGACTTCGAGGAGTTCCACCCCGACCGCATAGCGAGCCGCATACTCGGTATGGGCGACGTCCTCTCGATGATAGAGCGCGTCGAGCGCTCGATAGACGAGGAAGAGGCCAAAAAACTCGAGGAGAAGATGCGCAAAAACGAATTCGACCTCGAAGACTACCTCGCCCAGCTCCGTCAGATAAAGAAAATGGGCAATATCCGCGCGTTACTCGAAAGTATGCCCGGCGTCGACAAAAAGGCGCTTGCCTCCGCCAACATCGACGAACGTCAGTTCGTCCGTTACGAAGCGATGATACAGTCGATGACCCCGAGGGAGCGCCGCAAGCCCGAAATAATCGACGGTAAACGCCGGAGAAGAATAGCTTTAGGCTCGGGCAACACCGTCGAAAACGTCAACAAAATGCTGGCGTCCTATAAGCAGATAAAAGAAATGATGAAAAAACTGAACAAGGGCAAAATGCCCGCCATGCCCGGCATGAATCTGAAAGCCGCTCCCAAAAAGGGCTTTCGTTAAAAAAGGGTTTTAGTCGCCCGCAAACCGCGGACGGTAAAATACAAAAACAAGCTATCGGAGGTGAAAAAAGATGGCAGTTAAAATAAGACTCAGAAGAATGGGCGCCAAGAAATCCCCCTTCTACAGGATAGTCGTCGCCGACTCCAGATATCCCAGAGACGGCAGATTTATCGAGGAGATAGGCACCTACAATCCTCTCACCGATCCCGCCGAGGTCAAAATCGACGCCGACAAGGCTACCGACTGGATCAAAAACGGCGCTCAGCCGACCGTTACGGTCAAGGCTCTTCTCAAGAAGAACGGCGTTATCGACTGACAGGAAAGGCATTTGGAATTATGAAGGATCTGCTTGAGTATCTTGTAAGATCCCTTGTCGAAAATCCCGACGGCGTGGTCATAACCGAAGAAGCTTCGGATGACAGCGTCGTTTTCCGCGTGTCCGTCGATAAGGACGACATGGGAAGGATAATCGGCAAACAGGGCAAAATTGCGAGAGCCATACGCGTCGTCATGCGCTCGGCAGCCACCAAGGCCGGCAAAAAGGTCAATGTGGAAATAGTCGAGAAGGAATGACGCCTCTTAAACGAAAATGAAGCGGTCAGACTGCCTTTAAGGGCAGTCTGACGGCCGACATTTCACGAAAGGGGAAAAATCATGAAGAAAACGGTCGAATGCGGCGCCGTTACGGCTCCCCACGGCATCAAAGGCGAGGTGCGCGTCTCGGGCGACCCCGAGCTTCTCACCCGCGCCAAAAGGCTTTACCTCGGCGAAGGCGAAACGCTCGTCAGGGTTTTATCGGCGCGCCCGCATAAGAACGTCGTGATAGTGAGGCTCGCGGGCGTCGACTCTGCCGACGAGGCGGAGCGGCTGCGCGGCGTAAAGCTTTACGCTCTCCGCGACGATATAACGCTCCCCGAGGGCGTCTATTTCACCGAGGACGTAATAGGTCTTTCGGTTTTCGACCGCGAGGGAAAAGGCTACGGTAAAATTACCGATATTTTCCGCGCCGGCTCCTCCGACGTCTACACCGCGACCGACGATAAGGGCAAAAGCGTCATGTTTCCCGCCGTCGCCGAGAGCGAGATAGAGATAGACCTCGAAAAAGGCCGCCTCACTTTTACCCCCATGGAGGGACTTTTCGACTGATGAGATTCGACATCCTCACCCTCTTTCCCGAAACGGTCGACGCCGTGCTCTCTGAGAGCATTATAGGCCGCGCCCGTAAAAACGGTCTTATCGAGATAAACGCCGTCAATCTGCGCGACTTCTCCGAAGACCGCCACCGCCGCGTCGACGACTACCCCTACGGCGGCGGCTGCGGTATGGTCTTCATGGCGCCGCCCGTCGTAAAAGCGATAGAAGAGCGGAAAAAGACTTTTTCAGAGACGCCGCTCGTAATCTATATGTCCCCCAAAGGAAAACCCCTTTGCCAGAGCCTCGTAAACGAGCTCTCGCAAAACGATAATTATATAATACTGTGCGGCCACTACGAAGGCATAGACGAGCGGATACTCGACTACGTCGATATGGAGGTCTCAATAGGCGACTACGTCCTCACGGGCGGCGAGATGCCCGCGGCGGTCTTGGCCGACGCCCTCTCCCGCACCGTTAAAGGCGTGCTTGCCGAGGCGGAGGGCTACAAGGGCGAGAGCCACTACGACGGCCTCCTCGAATACCCCCAGTATACGCGCCCCGAGGAGTTCATGGGGAAAAAGGTCCCCGACGTGCTTCTTTCGGGCCACCACGAAAACGTGGCGAAATGGCGCCGCGAAAAGGCCCTTTCCGAGACCCTTTCGAAGCGCCCCGACCTTCTGAAGAAGGCGCCTCTTTCGGAAGACGACAAAAAAATACTCGCGAAATTAAAAAGAAAAAAACGCCCGTAAGGGTTTACTATAAACTATTCCGGCGTCAAGCCGTAAGGAGAATAAACATGGCAGAAGCAATTCTTAAAGACGGAAACAAAATATCATACGAAAAAGGCGAGACGGGCGCCGACGTAATAGGCCGCATCTCGCAGGGATTACTCCGCAACACTCTCGCGGTCTTGGTCGACGGCGAGCCGCGCGATCTTTCGGCGCCCCTTCCCGAAAGCGGCTGTTCGCTCCTCGCGCTCACCTTCGAGGACGAGGAGGGCAAAAAGGTCTACCGCCACACCGCCGCCCACGTCATGGCGCAGGCGGTCAAGCGTCTTTATCCCGCCGCCAAGCTGACGATAGGCCCCGCCATCGAAAACGGCTTTTACTACGACTTCGACGTCGAGACCCCCTTCACTCCCGAGGAGTGCGAGAAAATCGAAGCCGAGATGAAAAAGATAATCAAAGAGGCGCTTCCGATAGAGCGCTTCGAGCTCTCCCGCGACGAAGCCCTGAAGCTCATGACCGAAAGGGAAGAGCCCTACAAGGTCGAGCTTATCAAAGAGCTCCCCGAGGGCGAGACCATCTCCTTCTATAAGCAGGGCGAATACACCGACCTCTGCCGCGGCCCGCACCTCGGAAAGACCTCCGACCTTAAGGCCGTAAAGATAACCAACGTCACGGGCGCCTACTGGCGCGGCGACGCCAACAACAAAATGCTTCAGCGCGTCTACGGCACCGCTTTCCCGAAACAGTCGGAACTCGACGCCTATATCACCATGATAGAAGAGGCCAAGAAGAGAGATCACAGAAAACTCGGCCGCGAACTCGGCCTTTTCGCCTTCCGCGACGAAGCCCCCGGCTTCCCCTTCTATCTCCCCAAGGGCATGGTGCTCAAAAACACCCTCATAGACTACTGGCGTTCCGTCCATAAAAAATGGGGCTACGTCGAAATATCCACCCCCCAAATAATGAAACGCACCCTCTGGGAGACCTCGGGACACTGGGACCACTATAAAGAGAATATGTATACGACGGTCATCGACGGCGAAGACTACGCCATAAAGCCGATGAACTGCCCCGGAAGCATCCTCGTCTACTCCCTCGAGCCCCACTCCTACCGCGACCTGCCGCTTCGCTACGCCGAACTCGGCCACGTCCACCGTCACGAGCTCTCGGGCGCCCTTCACGGCATGTTCCGCGTCCGCTGCTTCACGCAGGACGACGCCCACATCCTTCTCGCCAAGGAGCAGATAAAGGACGAGGTCATAAGGATAGCCAGCCTCTTCGACGAGGTCTACAACCTCTTCGGCCTCCCCTATAAAATAGAGCTTTCGACCATGCCCGACGACCACATCGGCACCAAAGAGGACTGGGACGCCGCCACCGGCTCCCTCGCCGACGCCATCACCGCTATAGGCAAGACCTACACGGTAAACGAGGGCGACGGCGCCTTCTACGGCCCGAAGCTCGACTTCCACATAAAAGACTGCCTCGGCAGAACCTGGCAGTGCGGCACCATACAGCTTGACTTCCAGCTCCCCGGCCGCTTTAATCTCGAATACACGGGCGAGGACGGCGAAAAGCACTGTCCCGTCATGATACACCGCGTCGTCTTCGGCTCTATCGAGAGATTTACGGGCGTCATAACCGAGCATTTCGCGGGCGCCTTCCCGACGTGGCTCGCTCCCGTGCAGGCGGTCGTCCTCCCCATCTCCGAAAAGCATACCGACTACGCCGAGAAAGTGCTTGAGACCCTCACCGCCGCCGGCATCCGCGCCGAGCTCGACGCGAGAAACGAAAAGATCGGCTACCGCATAAGAGAGTCTCAGCTTCAGAAGATACCCTATATGCTCGTCGTCGGCGATAAAGAAGCCGCCGACGGCACCGTCGCCGTGAGGACCCGCAAGGGCGAGGACGGCGGGGTCTTGCCCGTCGCCGAATTCGCCGCCTCCCTCAAAAAGGAGATAGAAGATAAGAACTGAGGTCGTTTCCGTTGACTAAAAAGACCAAAAAGAGAATTAAAAACGTCGTTAAGATCCTCATATCGCTTTTGATAGTCGTCGCGCTCTTTCTCGGCACGGCTTATCTCGTCGTCGCCGATATGCTCAAAAACGTCGAATACGTCGATCCCGACGACGAGGATTTCATTGTAAGTCAGATACCGCAAGACCCCGACGACGTCCCCTCCGACGTCCCCGACACCGACTCCGACATAATAGCGAGCTACGAAACGATAATAACGGGCGACCTCGCCGCCCGTCTGCCGATAGTCAAATCGACCGACAAGATAACCAACATCCTGCTCGTCGGGTGCGACTCGAGAGGTCTCAATTTCCGCGGCAGGACCGACACCATGATGGTCATAACCATAAACGAAACGCGGCGCAAGATAGTCATAACCTCTATAATGCGAGACAGTTACGTCCTCATCCCGACGGTAAACGACAAAAACCGCATCAACGCCGCCTACGCCTTCGGCGGCGAGTCGCTTTTGATAAAGACCATCAAAAACAATATAGGGATCAGCATCGACCGCTACGTCACCGTCAATTTCGCCGTTTTCAGGGAGTTTGTCGACGACCTCGGTGGCGTCGACCTCTACCTCGAGCCGGGCGAATTCGGTAACGCCTACAGCGCCTTCCTTGAGCATTCGGTCAAAAAAGGCCGCAGGACGGCCGAAGAGGTCGAAGCGCTCAAAAAGGGCGGCACCTTCCACGCGACGGGCGCCGAGGCGCTCTCCTACGTCAGAATGCGCCACACCGGCAACGGCGACTTCGCCCGCACCGAGCGTCAGCGCAAGTTCATGAAGATCATGATCGATAAATTCGCCGCCATGCCTGTCACCGATATCATAGGCCTTCTCAACAAATACCTCGGCGAGGTCAGAACGACCCTCTCGCAGGACGAACTCATGGGCTACATCCTGAAACTTGCGACCTATCTCACCTACGATATGGATATGGGCCGCATCCCCGCCGACGGCACGTGGCAGTATCTCAACATCGGCGGACGTTCGATGGTCGGCGTCGATTTCGCCGAGAACCTGAAGATATGGAACAAACGCGTCTATGGCTAAAAAAACCGTGGCGAAAAAGTCCGAATACGAGATAGAAGTCAAGCGCAGCCGCTTCATAGGCTGCGCTTTTCCCGTTTCTTCGGCGGAGGAGGCCGAGGGCATTATAGCCGCCGTCCGCGCCCAAAACCGCAAAGCGCGACACGTCGTCTACGCCTATATAATAGGTAATGCGACGGGCTATTCCGACGACGGCGAACCCAAAAAAACCGCGGGACTTCCGATTTTCGACTACCTTCGCAAAGAGGGCCTCGACGGCGTCTTAGTCACCGTCACCCGCTATTTCGGCGGGATACTTTTAGGCACGGGCGGACTCGTCAAAGCCTACACCGACGCCGCAAAAGGCGCCGTGACGGCGGCGGGCGAGGCCGAGCTCGTAAACTGCGCCGTCTTCCGCTTTGAGGGCGACTATCAGAGCGCCGAGAGGCTTCGCGCGGCGGTCTCGTCATACGCCGCGGATATTTCGATCGACTACGGCGAAAAGACGGCGGTCACCGTCGCCGTCCGCGCGGAGGACGCCGACCGCTTCAGAAATGAGACCTCGGAGCTTTTCCGCGGTCAGTCGCCCGCCTGCATCGGCGAAAGAACGGTTGTGAAATAAAACGATCCTAAAAACGCCCCCGCTACGGCGAGAACCGTCTTAAAAAACGCCCCCTCGGGGCGCTTTTTTAATACCGCAAAATTGGAGTGGAAAAGCCTGCTTTTATAAGTTATAATATAATATAGCGAGGTGAACGTCTTGCAGATAATACTCAAATATATCCACGACAACATAAGGGAACCGCTCACCGCCTCCGAGGCGGCGCGTAAATTCAACTACTCGAAGTGGTATTTCTGCAAGAAGTTCAAGCTCTACACAGGAAAGACCTTTGTCGAATACGTCCGCCACTACCGCCTCGACATGGCGGCTATAGATCTGCTGTCGGGCAAAAAGGTCGTCGACGTCGCGGCCGACTACGGCTACGACTCGGTCGGCGGCTTCAACAAGGCCTTCCTCAAGGAGTTCGGATGCGCCCCGACCGAATACCGCAAGCAGGCGAAGGAGAGCAGACTTTACTACGAAAAAAGAAAGCTTTCGATGTTTCAGATTTCCGACCGCTGCGCGTCCTTACGCGACGAGGCGCTTTATAGACACGAATACGAAAAATACTACGAATGCCAGCGCAATTTTTATAATATTCTCGGTCAGAACGAGGCGAAAGAGCGCGGCGAAAGCAACAGCGAGATATTGGCGTTGGGCGTCGCGCGAGTCCTTGACGGCCTCACGCCCGTCATAATTCCGGGCGAGATCATCGTCGGATTCAATTTCGGCAGAAACGAAAAAAGCAAGCCCGGGGATAACGAAGAGGGAAGAAAAACGGCGGAACTCTCGGGATTTTCAAAAAAAGACGTCGAAAGATATTTCGAATACCTCAAAAACCCCGTCGAAAACCCGAACGGCTATAAGCCCGAGATAAACACCGACTATGAAAACGCCTGCGCGGACGACGCCGCGTGGAGCGCCTCCTGCTGTAAGAACAACCACACCGCCGTCGGCTACGAAAAGGTGCTTAAAAAGGGATTTAAGGGTCTGCTTGACGAAGTCCTCGAGGGCAGAGCGAAAAACGGCGACCTACCAATCTACCGCTCTACCGAAAAGCTCTGTCGGGCGGCCATGAATATCGGCAAAAAATACGCCGCGAAGGCCCGCGAGCTTCTTGAAAAGGGCGCCCCCGATTATAGCGAAAAGGACTTGAAAAAGATAATCGACGTCTGCTCCGCCGTCCCCGAAAACCCCGCGAAGTCCTTTGTCGAGGCGGTTCAGTCGCTGTGGTTCGCCCACGTTATAAACACCTTTGAAGACGAGATAAACGCAAATTCCCTGGGCCGCATCGATCAGATACTTTATCCCTATTTCGCGGCCGACGTCGAAAAAGGAGTAATAACCGAGGAAAAGGCGTTCGAGATACTTTGCATGCTCTGGATAAAGCTTTACAGAAGCCACGACGTCCAGCAGGCTCTGATAGGCGGCGTATCCGCGGACGGCAAAAGCGCCGTCAACAGGCTTTCCTATATGATGCTCGACGTCACCGAACAGCTCGATTTCGTCCGATGCGTCTCGGTGCGCTTTTCCGAAAACACCGAGCGCGGATTCATAAGGCGCGCCCTCGAGGTAAACGGCCACCTTCAGAAGGGCGTCCCCTTCTTTTTCAACGACGACGTCATAATCCCCGCCCTCGAAAGCAAGGGCATAAGCCGCGAGGACGCCCGCGATTACAGCCAGATAGGCTGCGCCGGATCGGTCATCCCCGGCAAATCCAACCCCCACGTCCAGAGCGCGATAGTAAACCTTTTGAAATGCGTCGAATACGTCCTCGGGAACGGCTACAGCCTCCTTACTCCCGGCTTTTTCGGCGGCGTCGCCACCGGCTCCTTAAAGAGCCTCAAAACCTACGACGTTTTCTATGACGCCGTTATAAAGCAGATGGCTTTCATGCTCGAAAACGTCGTCAAAAAGATATTAAGGGCCCGAGAATGTGTCGCCTATAACGACCCCCGCCCCTATAAATCGCTCCTCACCGACGACTGCCTTGAAAACGGCAAAGACTTCGCCGCTTTCGGCGCGAAATACGACTATTATCAGATACCCCTTTGCAGTATTCCCAACCTCGCCGACTCGCTTGCCGCCATCCGCCATTTCGTCTACGAGGAGCATAAATACACCCTCGAGAATATCATCGGTTTTATGAAGCGGAATTTCCCCGACGACGCCGTCAGGGACGAATTCATAAACAAAGCTCCGAAATACGGCAACGACATAGACGAGGTCGACGATATCGCCGTCGATATTCTGAATAAATCCTGCGATATTCTGGAAGAGCTTTCGGCAAAATACGGTATCTCGCTCCACGCCCAACCGTTTTCGTCTCTCTGGATGATAAGCCTCGGCATCGCGGGCCTCGCCTCGCCCGACGGGCGCCGTCAGGGCGAGCCCACGGCATACAGCGTTTCCGCTATGCAGGGAAGGGACTTCAACGGCGTCGCCGCCCTCATGAATTCCATCGCCAAGCTCCCCGGCAAAAGAGCCCCCGGCACCTGCTCGGCGATAGTCGAGGTCGACCCGAAGCTCTTTTGCGACAGGAATATCGACGCTCTGACCGACGTATTCATAGCCGCGGGCAAAAAGGGGCTTATGAACGTCCAGTTCAACGTCATCGACGCCGAAACGCTTTTAGACGCCAAAAAGCACCCCGAGCAATACGATAATCTTACCGTCGGAGTTTCGGGCTTCAGCCAGAAGTTCAATCTTCTCCCGTCCTATATTCAGGACCATATAATCGAAAGAACGAAACACAAATGCCTTTGAGCTGATACGATAAATAACGGAAAAGGAGTGTAAAAATTGAAAAAGCTTTTGGCAATTCTACTCTCTGCCGTCCTCGTCGTCGGCTGCCTTTCCGTCCTTTCCGCCTGCGGCGGCGAGGAGGAAAAGGGCGAAGAGCCCGCGAGAGAAGGCGGCTACTACCCCAACATAACTCTCTCCCTGTCGGCGCTCTATTACAGCTCCTATCAGGAGACCTTCGACGCCAAGGGATGGGACCTTGTCAGAAATCCCGTCTGCGACTATATCAGAAAAGAGCTCGGCATAAAGTTCAAGCTGGCGTTCGACTCCAACGACATAGTCCCCTATCTCGACAAGCTGAGCGCAAAAATCTACGCGGGCGAGCTCGCCGACATAGCCAATCTTGCCGACGCCTACTGGGCCTTCCCGATGCTTAAGGCCGCCGAAAAAAACGGACTTCTCACCGACCTTACCTCCTATATCAAGGGCGAGGATGAGGTCAGGTTCTCCGACGACGTCCTCGCGGCGTGGGAGACGGCGGGCGAGGAAATATTCTACGCCGGCACCTTCAACGGCAGGATAAAAATGCTCCCGTGGCTTCAGGACTCCCGCACGTCGACCGCAAGCTGGCTCTTCATCCGCGAAGACTGGCTCGACACCGTCGGCAAAAGGACGCCGACCACGATCGACGAGCTTACCGACGTAATGCGCGCCTTTAAGAATATGAACGACGCCTCCTACGGACTCGTCGTCGACCAGAACTTCGTCGAGACCGCCTCGATATTCAACGCCTACGGCGTCACTCCCTTCTACTGGTATGAGACCGACGGCGGCGAGCTCCGCTACGGCCTCACCGACGCAGAGCCGATGAAGGACGCCATAGCCGAACTTCGCGAGTGGTATGTCGAGGGACTTATAAACTGCGGCGAGGAAAACAATATCGAGGTCGTCGGATCGCTTCCCTACGCGGCGAACGAGGTAATAACCGGCAAGGCGGGCATGGTGATCGCCCCATATACCTATAATATAGCGAACGAAACGATAAAGAGAAACCCCGAAGCGAGATTTACCATAGTCCCGATGTTCGCGGCCGACGGCTACGAAATGAATATCGCGACGGCGAGCAATTGCTTTATGTATTACGTCGTCGGCAAAGACTGCAAATACCCCGAGGCCGTCGTCAAGGTATATAATATATGTATGGAGCTTTATACCGACGAGTCCCACGCCGAATTCTTCGTGCCGCCTCAGATAGAGAGATACGACGGCAATACCGTCGACGGCTGGTATCCCATCCAGTTCTGCCCGATGAGAAACACCCCGAAGCCCGACGTCGAGGCACAGCTCGAGTTTATCGATCAGATACAGAGAAGAGACGCCGAAGGCCTTAACGACGCCCAGCTCAAGACCTTCAACGACTATTGGGACGCCGTCGACGGCGGCTTCACCAAGAAGAACTACGCCAACTACCTTATGTATAAGGAGGGCGGCGTTTACGACCTCTATTACGGCAACCTCGACAGCGCCAACTACGTCCAGAACAAGTTCGCCGTCAGCAACACCGCCGCGATGGATAAATACCTTACGGATATCAACTGCATGGTGACGGTCGAGATAGTCGCGATAATCAAGGGCGACTACCCCGTCGACCATTACGACACCGTCGTCAAAAGCTGGTACGAGCAGGGCGGCGAGGAGATAACCGGGGAAGTCAACGACTGGTGGAAGACCGTCAAGGTCGGATAAACACCCACGATAAACCGTCAAAAAAGCGTCCCGATGGTCGGGGCGCTTTTTTATTGCCGTTTTGAACAAAAAACCGGATTTATGTTGATAAAAAATTTATCTTAAAAAGTCGAAAAAACTTCTTGACAAGCAGGAAACAAGCGAGTATAATATAGAACGCTGTGCGGAAAAAGCGCGGCATCCGCGGCGAAGGCCGATGTGACTCCGAAAAAAAGCTTGAAAAAGTTGAAAATAGGGGTTGACAAGGGTATCTTAGCTGTGGTAAAATAAAGCTCCCGCCGCGAAAAAGCGGACGGGCGACGGACCTTGAGAATTGAACAATGAAATGGACCCGTAAATCAACTTTGAGTTGGTTACAAGTAATTAACGAACAAAAGCCAGAATGGTTTTA
>JAEEGL017276358.1_pt1 | contig 15282 bp, 7 predicted proteins | sample 9134231 | NCBI WGS metagenome assembly JAEEGL01 (sample SAMN16246548, study PRJNA631951) | gut metagenome | biome: gut microbiome; feature: rumen; material: fiber-attached | host: Bos | place: Iran: Karaj | collected 2018-10 | reverse complement strand
CAGCGCCTACGGTGTCGGCTACGATCACCTTTGGTGTCTCCTGGAACGAGACGCTGCCGGGGGTGAACACGTACGAACCGTTGGTACCGCAAGTGAGCACGAGCATGTCGAGGTTGTACTTGCCCAGGATGAGCCAGCACTTGTTCTCGATGACGAGACCAGGATAGCCAACCATGCGACCAATGAGCACGCGTTCTTCGTCGTTAATCTTCAAAATATTGCAGCGGCGGATGCTCTCCTGGATAATCTCCTTCGTGTAGAACTGCTGGCGCAGGTTGATGTCGAAGATCTTGAGGCAATCGTCGGGCGTAGCATCGAGGAACTTCTGGATAGTGGTGCGGCTGACGACGTTGCGCTGTGCGAGCGAGCCGAAGCAGACGGCACGGCACGAACGTGCGATGGCTGCGATGTCATCATCGAACGGGATGTTGTCCCACGCCACGTTCTCCTTGATATCATAAGTGGGGATACCGCCCTCAGCGAGGGTCACCTGGACGGTTCCGGTGGAATAAGGCACGCGGGGCAACAGGTCGTTGAGGTTGTGCTCGCGCAGGGCTTCAACGGTCTCGTCGGCCAGTTTGTCCTCGCCAAGAGCACTCACTGCGATCGTGTTGTCCATACCGAGGAACTGACCAGCGTGGTAAGCGAAGTTGGCAGGTGCGCCACCAAGTTTCTTGCCTTCGGGCAATACGTCCCACAGGACTTCGCCCAGGCCTACGACATAACGTTTCTGATTCATAGTCTTATGCAGTTTTAAGTTGTTTGATATACGTGAACAGATAGATGACACCTACGGCCATGACCAGCACAGCGCCAGCCTGTCCCATGGCATCGCTCATGAAGCCCATGAGAAGCGGGAACACGGTGCCGCCGAAGAGACCCATAATCATGAGTCCGCTGACCTCGTTCTGCTTGCCGGGCATCGATTCGAGAGCGGTGGCGAAGCACATCGAGAAGACGTTGCTGTTGCCATAGCCCACGAGAGCGATGGCTGCGTAGAGCACCCATTTCTCCTGACCGAAGAAAAGGCCGCACATCGACAAAGCCATCATGCATACCGAAATAATGAAGAACGTGCGCATCTTGAGTACACGGAGGAAGAAGGAGCCCGTCAGGCAACCGATGGTACGGAAGATGAAGTAGAGCGAAGTGGCGAAGGCGGCTTCGTTGAGGGTCATACCGAGGCGCTCCATCAGGATCTTCGGGGCGGTGGTGTTGGTGCCCACGTCGATACCCACGTGACACATGATGCCAAGGAACGACAGCAGCACGATGGGCGTGCCGAGGAGTTTGAAGCACTCGACAAACGTGGAGGGTTTGCCCTCGATGGGGGGCTCATCGATGCGAGTGAGCCACAACCACAGCGTGGAGAGGACACCTACGACGAGGAAGATGGCGAAGAGCACACGCCAGTTCCATCCGAACTCGGGGATGAGCTGTGTGGCACCCCACATGGCCAGATAGGGAGCAGAGAACGAAGCGATAGCCTTGACAAACTGTCCGAAAGTGAGCGTCGAAGCGAGGTTGCCACCACCCATGACGGTTGACACGAGCGGGTTCAACGAGGTCTGCATCAGCGCGTTACCGATGCCAAGCAGGGAGAAGGCCACGAGCATCACGCCGAACGACTCGCCGAACAACGGCAGTACGAGCGACACGACGGTGACGAGGAGCGACAGCAGCACGGTCTGCTTGCGACCAATCTTGTTCATCAACATGCCCGTGGGCACGCTGAAGATGAGGAACCAGAAGAAGACCAACGAGGGGAAGATGTTGGCCACGCTGTCGGACAGCGCGAGGTCTTCTTTCACGTAGTTGGAGGCGATGCCCACGAGATCCACGAAGCCCATGCAGAAGAAGCAGAGCATCACGGGGATGATGGCGAGTTTACTTGTCTTTGCCATAACTGTTTGAATTATTCATTTTAAACTTTTCATTTCTTTATTTCATAGACGGTCGCCTTGCCGCCCTTGACCTTCACGCTGTTGTAAGGCTCGCTGGGGAACACCAGGTTGGTCATAGCCACATGGCCGTTGGCATCGAAGGCCTCGATGGAGCAGCGGTCGACGAAGATGCGCAACTGCTTGATGCGCCCATGCGTAGGAGCAACGGTGGTGCAGGGGAAGGCTTCGCTGAAACTGACGTCGCCGCTGGCCGTGCGGTCCATGCTGAAGGTGCGTGCATCGTCGTCGTAGGTCATCACCACCTGCTCGCCCTTCGCGTTGGCGAGGGTGATAGTGGCCGAGCCCTTCAGGTCGACTACCAGTTCGCAAGCCTCCGTCGGGCGACTGACCTTCTTGCCGCGTGCTGCAAGCATCTCGGGCGAGGGCTTCACGCTGACATAGTATTCGCCACCATCCTGGAACAAACCCAGGTCGCGGGCGATGGAGTTGGCCGAGCGATATTGCATCGTCGGAACGTCGTTGGCATACTGCCAGTTGGACATCCAAGCGATAACGGTGCGGCGATTCTGAGGAGCGCCCCAGAACGAGACGGTGGCGTAGTGGTCCTTACCCCAGTCCATCCATTTGGTGACTTGAGGAGCAGAGTCGCAAGTGAATTTGTGGCCGTCGAAATCGCCTACGAAGTACTGCGTGGCGCTGCCGCCAAAGGGGCCGCCGGGGTTGATGTTGCAAACCAAGACCCATTTCGTCCTAGATGACTTGTCCACTGCGAGCGGGAACAAATCGGGGCACTCCCACACGCCGTCGTGGTTGCCGTAGCTGAGGCCGAAGCGGCTCTCCTCCTTCCAATCCTTCAGGTTGGGCGACGAGTAGATGCGCATCTCCTGACCTACTGCCAGGATAAGGTTCCAAGCGTTGATGTCATCGTTCCAGAACATGTTGGGGTCGCGGAAGTCGATCACGTCGGCCGTCAGGATAGGATTGCCGGCATAAGGGGTGAAAGTGCGACCGCCGTCGGTCGAGTAAGCCAACGACTGACTCTGAACGTCGCCTGCCGAAGTGTAGAGGGCAATAACGGCGCCAGCACCAAAGCCGGCGGTGTTGCGCTCGTCGACTACACAGGAGCCTGAGAAGATAGCGCCAAGAGCATCTGGAGCGAGGGCCACACCCTGATCCTGCCACGTCAGCAGGTCGCGCGAGGTGGAAGGACGCCAGTTCATGTTGCCCCACATGGAGCCATAAGGATTATATTGGTAGAAGAGATGCCACGTGCCATCCTTGTAGAACATGCCGTTGGGGTCGTTCATCCATCCGTAGACAGGTGTGTGATGATAGAGCGGGCGGAAGCGTTCGCGGTTGGTCTGGTCGAACGTGTCGGAGAGGCGTATATTGGCCCAGCAAATCTCAGAGCCCACGCCGCCACGGTTGGAGCGGTCGATGTTCATGTGAGCCTGCACCATGAGGTGATGTCCGCGGAACTCATCGAGCAGGACGGGCATGTAGTAGTCGATTTTGTGGAGGGCCATGCGGACGTCGATATTGCGTCGCAGCTGTCCGTCGACAATCAGTTTCAAGTGCGCCTCGGGAGCCTTGTCCTCCACGGGCAGCAGCAGATACTTGGCCGTCTCCTGCGGCGTCACGTGCATCAGCCAATTGTCATTCGCCAACTGCTCGGCGCGTACAGCTTTGCCTAGCACGTTCTGTGCCTTCGCTTCGGCAGCACCTACAAGCGACAGCGCGGCCACGAGCGACAATACGGAAAGAATGTGTTTCATAAGAGAATTGTATTTAGTTTGAGTTTATAAGTTGCGGTTCATGGGCCTTTAGCGCCGCAAATATAGCAAATATTGTTCAACAAATCCTTATAAAAAACGTTCTTTCATCGCTAAAAATGTTTCTTCGCAACAATTTTGCTAGAGAATGAGCGATTCCCACCTACTCGATGGTCAACCAAATGCTACCATCACGCGCTTTGGCCTCGACAATCTGACGTCTGAGCAGGTAGAGACACAGGATAGCTTTTGAATTCAGGATATAGGGTTTATCTACGCCGCTCTCTATGTCTGCAATTGTGCATGCGAATAGTCGCGACGGCCTAAACGACCAGTCGCAAGAGGCTGCACGAATATTCGCATGAGGCTGCACGTTTATTCGTTGGCCAATGAACGACTGGGCAATGAATAATAAAAGTAGAGACCGGCAAGCTGTTGGGCATGTCGGTCTCTTGTGTGCTATTCATGGCGGCTACATGAAAAACAGTGTTCAAAATGCGCTGATTAGATGAAGCGGTTTGTGTGTCCGCATGCTTAGATCATAAGGTCGGTGTGTGTGAATGATTAGACTCAAATGTTCAAAATGAGCTGAATCAATGGAGTATTCAAACTGAATCAATGGAGCATTCAAGCTGAATCAATGGAGTATTCAAGATGTATGTTTTCAGATGTAGCGGTCGGTTATTTACCCCAAATGCTTTGCAACGTGCGAACGCGCAGGGAAGCGGTGGTACCGCTGACCTGAATGGCATTGTAGACGCTGGAGGGGAAAACGAGGGTGGTCTGTGACGTGGCACCACCTGCTGTCAAGAGTTCTACGGACGACTGGTCGATGTAGAAGTCGAGCGTGGCGGTGTTTCCCTCGTTGTTCAGCGGTGCACGCATGGAGGGAATGGCGAAGGTAGAGTTGAAGTCGGTGCGCCCGCTTTGGGCGGTGCGATGCGTCACAAGCAGTCGCTCGGAGGCATAATAGTCTACGGTGAACGTCTCGCCTTGGGGGTTGGAGAGTGCAATGGAAGCGTTGTGCGTAGCATCGAACGTCAGCTGTGCGTGATAAGCCTTAGCCTCAGCGGGGAAGGCTGCGCCGAGCGTGGCGTCCTGCCACTGGCCAGCGATGGCCTCAATCTCCTTGGCCACGGGCGCACAGAGGATGGGCTTTCCGTCGACTTGTGCAAGATGGAGCTCACGGGGCAGGGTGAAGGCGGAGCGCCAAGGCGAGCAGGGCACCGCGCCACTATACTGCCAGTTGTTCATCCATCCGATGAAGAGGCGACGGTCGCCGGTGTTGGACCAGGTGACGCCAGCGTAGTTGTCGGTGCCATAGTCGAGCCACAGGGGATAGTCGCGCTCGTCGGCGGTGAAGGTGGTGCCGTCGAAGTTGCCGATGAAGTACATTGTACCTGAGCCGATGATAGGACCGCCAGGATTGACGCTGACGATGAGGACCCAACGTCCATCAACTTGAACGAGGTCGGGGCATTCCCACTGGAGGTTAGGACGTCCGGGCAGGTCAACGACGAAGGTGCTGAGGTGCTGCCAAGCTTTGAGGTCGGCAGAACCGTAGAACTCGATGCCCCGCTTCCAACCTTTGGCAAGAGCCATGATCCAACGCTTGGAGGCTTCGTGCCAGAAGACCTTGGGATCGCGCAGGTTGTCGTCGTCGTTCTTGATGACAGGATTGGAGGCATAGCGTGTGAATTTATTGCCTCCATCAGTACTGTAGGCAATGGATTGTTGCTGCTTGCCAGCCACGTCGCCCGTCTCACCTGCTGAGGTGTAGAGAGCAATCATAGCGCCAGCGCCGAAGCCAGCGGTATTCTGTTTGTCGATGACGCAAGAACCCGAGAAAATGGCACCGAGTTCATCGCGCGTCAGAGCTACGGGCTGCTCCTTCCAATGGAAGAGGTCGGTGGAAGTGGCATGCCCCCATGACATATTGCCCCAGTCGTTGCCCATCGGGTTGTACTGGTAGAAGAGGTGCCACGTGCCGTCGATGTAGACCATACCATTAGGATCGTTGACCCAGTTCTTGGCGGGAGTGTAGTGCACCTGCGGGCGGAACGCCTCGGTGTAGAGGCCGTCGGTGGGCTGCTCGGGCTGTGGCTCTTCTTCCGTTGGGTCATCGATAATGGGGTTATAATCGGGCTTGATGTCGTCGCCAGAGCAGGAGGCGAGGGCAAGCACGATGCTGCAACAAACGATTCCGACAGCTGAAATGTAATGTAAAGCTTTCATAAATGATATCTTGTGACTGATAGAATGGTTAAACAAAAAGCCGCCCCTCCTCACAGACAAGGAGGGGGAGCGGCAGTCGTATTAACGCGTCTTCAGATACTCGAGCGAGTTCTGCGCCAGACGCAGGACGTTGTCCTGATAGATGTTGTTCTTCGGATGGGCGCTCTTGTCGGGCGTACCGTCGGTGTTCTTCATAGAGAACTCACAGCCGCCGTTGCCGATGCAGAGGACGGTACCGCGGAAGTCGGTGTTGCCCTGCTGAGCCTCCCAGACATTGAGCTGGCTGACCCAGTCAATCTGGCTGTCCCAAGTGCCGAGAGGAATGATGCCGAAGGTCTGTGTGACCACATTGTAGCAAGCTTCTTCCTGATTGCCGATGCCGGTGAGCACGCTGGGGATGTTGAAGAAGAGGCAGTTGTGGTCCTCGGTCCAACCCGGTCCCTTGAAGGCGATGAGCTTCGTGCGGTCGTTCTCGGTAACGTCGAGTCCGCGGAAGATAGGATGCGACGAGGCGTCCTTCTTGAAGCGGCTGCCGGGATGCAACTGAACTGCCATTGCCCAAGTATCGTTGTTGATGCCACCAGGGCCAGTGCCGATGGTGCGGTCGTTGGTGCGGAGCATCTCCTCCTCGAGACGTCCGAGCTTGGAGATGTAGACGGTAGCGTGGCTCCAGAGCAGGAGATTGCCGCCATCCTTATACCACTTGCTGATGATGGGCGTAGCAGCCTCCACGCTCTCGGGCATCGTCCACACGGCGTTTTCGTCGACGCCTTCGAGGTCGCGGAGCCAGAAGAGGACGCGGAAGGGCTCGAGGTCGGCTGCGGAGTGGATGTCGCCGAAGTAGAGGTATTGAGCCGAAGGATAGGTGTCGTGCAGCCAGAGCCAAGCAGAGGCTTCGTCGTCGTCGCCGTCGGCAATGAGCTGTTCGGGCGTAGCATAAGCGCTGAGGAAACCGATGGCAGTCTTACCAATGCGGAGGCTGGTGGTAGCCTTGAGCGAAGAGCCCTCGGCGTTGACAGCCACGAGAGTGACGTCCCACGACTCCTCGGTCAGCACGTCGGGAATAGTGAAGCTGGTGGCGCTGGCGGGCAACTGCTCGCTGATGGTGCGCTTACCATTGGTGGCGGTGATGCGGTAACCCGTGGCGTCGGCCACACGGTTCCAAGTGACGAGAGCGTCATAGCCGCCCTGCTTGTCCAACTGACTCATGGAAAGTCCCGTAGGCGTAGTAGCGCCGCCACGACGATAGTTCTTCACAGCGCCCGTGGAGAGGTTCTTGCCGTCGGTGAGTTTGAAGACATAGGTGAAGTCGACGTTCGTCTCCACGTTGTGGTGGGTGTAGGAAGTGCCGCTGACGACCTCCGTGCTGGCAATGGTTCCTGCGCGATAGGTGGCCACTTGCATCTGCAGGTCGGCAGCTGGTGCGGGCCACGTCCAAACGTAATCGTCGCCCACGAGCTCTCCCTGGATTTGATCGGCGTTGGGCGCAGCAAGTTTCATGCCCTCGCGCTCGATGTCCTTGTCCTGGCAGGCTACGGCGAGCAACCCAGCCAACGCCAGCAATATGATAGAAAATCTTGTTTTCATAACTTCTTTGTTGTTAAAAGGATTTCCTCAATTCTATTAGTAATTCGGATTCTGAACATAGAGACCAGGTACATAGTAGAGCTGGTTGAAGGGCACGGGATAGAACTCGTTCTTGCCAGGTGTGAAGTGTGCATCGGCATAGTACTGAGCGTAGGTCTGTCCCTCATAGACATCGTTCTGCTCCGAAGCGAAGAAAGCGTTGAGCGTCTTCGAGGCGATGCCCCAGCGCTTGAGGTCGAAGAAACGTCCGTTCTCCATCGCCAGTTCGAGGCGACGCTCCCAGCGGAGACGCAGGCGTGCTTTCTCCTTCGTGTCGAAGTCGGAGGAGGTGTAGAGGGCGATGTCGCACTGGTCGGCGGCGTAAGCGATGTGCTTGGCCACGGAATTCTTGGCACGCTGACGGATGGCGTTGACGATCTGCAAAGGTTCAGACAACTGACCCAGCTCGATGAGCGCCTCGGCACGCATCAGCATCACGTCGGTGTAGCGGAACACATAGTCGTTCATAGCGAAGGCCTGCCAGGGGTAGTCGAAGGTCTCGCCCTTGGAGCGCTGCGGCACGTCCTTCAGCGAGGAGTAGTAGCCGTAGGTGTTGGGCGTGCGGCTGTTGTCCTTGGTCATCGTGTACTGTGCCTCGTACTTGTAGGGGAAGGTAGGCATTGCCACCGTGTGGAACAAGCGGGGGTCCCACTTCTGAGACGTCGGCTGACCGTTCTTGGGGAAGGCAATCTCGTCGTTGAAGTGGTCGAACATGGGCAGTCCGTTCTTCGTCTTGAAGGCGTTGACCAAGTTCTGAGAGGGCTTGTGGAAGTCCCATCCGCATGACCACATCTGCCAGCAGCCGTTGAGCATGTTGCTCCAGTTGGCACGTCCGAACACGGTGTTGTCGTCCTTGTAATCGGAAGTCTGCACGGCGAAGACGCTCTCCTTGGAGTTCTTGTACTCGGGCAGGAAGATGTCGCCGAAGTCCTCGAGGTAGCCGAACTGGCTGGCGTTCTTGACCACTTCGGTGTACTCGACAACCTTCTTCAGGTATTCACTATTGAGGTGGTCGACGCCGTTGGTGGCTTCGTAGCCATCGCCATAGGCGAGCGTCAGGTAGCACTTAGCCAGATAAGCAGCTGCGGACACGCGATTGGTGCGAGCGCCCTCAATCTCTGCAGGCAGCACGTCGTAGGCGGCTTGGAAGTCAGCGATGATCTTCTGGAAGAGTTCCTCGTAGGTGAACTCGTCGTTGCGAGTCTGCTCGTGGCTATTGTTGAGCACCGTGTTCTCGTCGATCCAAGGAATCTGACGGAACATGGTCAGGAGCTTGAAGTAGAAATGTCCGCGAAGGAAGCGCACCTCAGCACGACGGCGCTGTGCGAGTTCGCTGCCGAGGGCATTGGCCCCATTGGCATCGAGACTGACAATAGCTCGGTTGCAACGGCTGATGGCGCAGTAGAGGCGGTACCACAGTTCGTCGAGCTCGCCAGGTGTGGAGGTCAGCGAAGTCCAGATTTCCATGGGGTGGTAGCCTGTATCGGTGGTGCCGCTGCCGCCCTTGAGGCAGTCGTCGCTCGAGACGTCACCATAGGGCCAGAGGTTGAACGGATAGTTGTACCAGCAGTCGCCCAGCATGGCGTAGGCGGCCGTGACCATCTTCTCGGGGTTGGCGAAAGCCTCCTCATCGCTGATCTTGCCTTCGGGCGTCACGTCGATGAAGTCGTCGCAGGAGGTGAGGCTCACAGCACCCAGCACAACGAAAAGCAGATATTTATATATAGATTTCATACGATTGAATCTTTAATGGTTAATTATTCCGTTATCAATTTCTCAGAATCCCAGTTGCACGCCCACAGAGAAGGAAGTGCTGAGCGGGTAAGCGAAGCTGGCGTTCTCAGGATCGGAGCAGGTGAGGCTCTTGCTCTTGATGGTCAGCAGGTTGTGTCCTGCCAGGTAGAATCGTGCGTTGGACATGTGCAACTTGCCAATGAACTTCTGCGGCACGTTGTAACCGACTTGGAGATTGCGCAGCTTCAGGTAGCTTCCGTTCTCGACGAAGTAGGTGCTGGCGCGACCCTCGTTGCCGGTGTTGTCGGTGGTGAGTGCGGGAATCGTGGAGCTGGTGTTGGCCTGTGTCCAAGCGCCGAGCATGCGGTTACCCTTGTTGCTACCGGCATCGGTGAGGCTGTAGAAGTCGGTCTGGAACTTCTGGTCGTTGTAGACGTCCTGACCGGCAACGCCCTGGAAGAAGAAGCCGAGGTCGAAGTCCTTGTAGGTGAACTCGAAGTTCAAGCCGTATGCGAAGTTAGGAACAGGGTTGAGAATCCATGTCTGGTCGTCGGCTGTGATGCGGCCGTCGCCGTTGAGGTCGGCATACTTCAAGCCGCCCACGCGAGCATTCTCCTGACCGCTGGCCAGCACTTCCTCACGATTCTGGTAGAGACCGTCGACGACGTAACCCACAACGCTGCCGTAGGGGCGTCCGCTCTCAACGAGGTTCTGGGTAGTGGTGTGAGCATAGCTACCGGTAGCCGTCTCGGGCAGATAGGTGACCTTGCTGCGGTAGAAATCGATGTTACCCTTGAAGTCGTAGCCGAGGCCGAAAGCTGTCTTGCCGCGATAGCCGAGCGACAGTTCCATACCCCAGTTCTTCAGCGAAGGACCGTTGCCCCAAGAAGCTCCACCCTCACCCATCGAACCGAGGTAGGCGGGATTGATAAGCATGTCGGTCACCTTCTTGATGAACCAGTCGGCGCTGCCGTAGAAGGTGCTGCCGAAGGCGTAGAAGTCGAAACCGGCGTTCCACTGTGTCGTGGTCTCCCATTTCAGGTTGTTGTTGGCAGCCTGATAGGTGCGATAGCCCGAGGGGAAGATGCCGGAGCCCTGCAGATAGAGGTCGTAAGCGGTAGAGGTGACGCGGTCGTTGCCATAGTCGGCTACGAAGAGCGAGTAGCGGGCATCGTTGCTGATGGCCTGGTTACCGGTCTGACCCCAAGAAGCACGGACCTTCAGGTCGTCGAGCCATTCGAAGTTGAGGTGTTCGGAGAGACGATAGCCGAGGGTGACAGCGGGGAACGTACCGTAGCGATTGTTCTGTCCGAAGCGCGAGCTGCCGTCACGACGGATGGTGAACGATGCGAGCAGGCGGTTCTTCCAGTTGTAGTCGATCTTGCCGAAGAACGAGACGAGGGCATAACCCACGCGCAGGCCACTGGCACGCTCTGTGCCTGTAGCAGCGTCGGGCCACATATATTTATAGGTCTCGATGGCGTAGTCCTCGGCGTAGCTGTTCATGTCGACGCGGCTCTGGCGATACAGTTCCATACCAGCCAGGAGGTTGAAGGTGTGCTCACCGGGCAGCGTCAGGTTGTAGTTGGCGGTGTTGGACCACGTCCACTTCATGTCGTTGGCCTGAGCCAGGTTGGCGCTCGCCGTGCTGTTGTTGACGACGTCGCTGTGGTAGGTGTAGCGGACGCTATGCGTGAAGGCTGCATCGTAGTCGATACCGAAGTTGGAACGGAGCACCAGGCCTTTCACGGGCTTGATGTCGACGAAGGCGTTGCCGAAGAGGCGCCACACATCCATGCGGTTGTCGCGGTTGTGATAGAGTTCGCGCAGGGGGTTCTGGCGGTCGCTCATGCCACCGACGGGGCCTGAGAACGTCTCGCCGTCCTCTTCATAAACGGGAAGTGTAGGAGCCATCTTCAGCGCGCTTTCCATAGGAGCGAAACCGACTTGGTCGGTGTGAGTGACCGTGAAGTTCTCGCCGATGGTGACGTATTTGTTCACGTTGAAGCTGGTGTTCATGCGAGCCGAGATGTTCTGGAAGTCGGTGTACTTCAGGATACCTTCGCTCTTCTTGTAGCCCAGCGAGAAGAGAGCTGAGTACTTCTCGGTAGCGTTGGAGAGCGAGAGGTCGTAGTGCTGAGTGATGCCGGTGCGCGAGATGACGTCGAGCCAGTCGGTGTCGCTGTAGCGCATCGAGTGGCTGCTATTGAGATAGCCGTCGTATAAGCCATTCACCGTGAAATCCTGATAGTCGTTCAGCGCGGGGTTGTACACGCGGATGGGTGTTCCAGCCTTGGCGTTGAGGTTCAGGCCGTAGTTGGAAGCATAAGCCACGGGGTCGAGGCCGTCGTTGAGGGCAGCCTGAGCCATTGAGGTGGCGTACTCCTTGGTGTTGGAGAGGTCCATCATCGACTGGCGGTTGTAGAACTGAGCCGTGAGATTGGCCGAGAAATCGACCTTGATCTTCTCGCCCTGCTTGCCCTTGCGCGTCGTAATAATGATGACGCCGTTGGCAGCACGGCTACCGTAGATGCTGGCCGAAGCAGCGTCCTTCAACACCTGCATCGACTCGATGTCGTTCATGTTCAGAGAGTTCAGTGTAGCTGTCGTGGGCACTCCGTCGATGACGAAGAGGGGGTCCTGCGACGAGTTGAACGAGCCGACGCCACGGATGCGGATGACGCCTGTTCCAGAAGGACTACCATCGCTCTTGATGGTGACACCAGCGATCTTGCCTTGGAGGGCACGCATCGGGTCGGTGTCGGAGGTGGTGTGCAGGTCCTTCGTGTCGACCACCGAGACGGCTCCGGTCAAGTCGGCCTTACGCTGTACGGTGTAACCCGTCACGACCAGTTCGTTCATGTCCGAGGCGGTCTCGCCCATCGTGATGGTCATGCCGTCGCGAGCGGGAGCTTCCTGGGTCTCGAAGCCCATGAAGGAGAAGATCAGGGCAGCGCCCGGCTGGACCTTCAGCGTGAAGTGTCCGTCCATGTCGGTCAGCGTGCCATTGGTCTCATTGCCTTTTTCTTTCACCGTAGCACCAGGCAGGCCTTCCTTCAGGTCGTCGAGCACGGTGCCGTGGATGTCCACTTGCTGCGCCCACAGCGTGGAGCCAGCAAGAATGAGCGCGAGGCTCATCAACAATTTCCTTAGCTTTTGCATTGTTTTTAGTTTATAAGTGATGAAAAAAGTGTTTTTTACGGCGCAAAGATAATAAGATAAAGGCCGAACGAATTATCAATTATCGTTCAGCCTTTAGCAAAAATGATACATGTAACAATAGTTTGAATCTTGTTACGAAGTCGCCTCGTTCATGGATTTCGGTAGTCTGTGGGCTGTTTTCCGTACTGATCCTTAAAACACTTTGCAAAATAGCCAGGCGTGTTGAAGCCTACTTCGTAAGCGATTTCGGCCACCGTTCGAGTGGTGCTGTTCAGGAGAAAGCGTGCTCGCTCCAAGCGCATCTGCCTCAGCAGCTCGACGGGCGAGAGTCCCGTGAGCACCTTCACCTTGCGGTAGAGTTGCACGCGACTGATGCCCAGTTCGTCGCCCAGGTCGTCCATCTTCAGCTTCGGGTTCGCCATCTTCTCGCGGACAATCTCGCGCAGACGGTCCATGAACAGGCGGTCGGGCGTCGCCGGCTTGGCTTCCTGCTCGCGCTGCTGTCCTTCGGTGTAGACGGCCTGCAGCAACTGGCGGTTGCGGAGCAAGTTGTCGATGCGGCTGATGAGCAGGTCGGCACGGAAAGGCTTCGTCAGATAGGCGTCGGCGCCGTGCTCGTAGCCTTCCATCTTCTGGACCTCGGTGCTGCGGGCCGTCAGCAGGATGACGGGGATGTGGCTGGTGATGAAATCCTCCTTCAGGGCCTTGCAGAACTGCAGGCCGTCCATCACGGGCATCATCACGTCGGAGACGATGATATCCGGCACGCACTCACGCGCAAGCTGCAAGCCGCTCTGCCCGTCGGGAGCCTCCTGAACGTAGAAGCGCGAGGCCAGCAGCGTGCGCAGGTAGCGACGCATGTCGGCGTTGTCGTCGACGATGAGCACGCCCGAGAGTTCCTCTGTGTCCTCCTGCTTCAGCATGTTCAGGTGCTCGTGCTCCACGATGGAGGCCGCCGATTGTTGGGCCATGCGCTCAGCCGTGGAGTCGTCCACAGCCTGCTGGCTGCTGTCCTTGCCGAAGTTGAGCACGTCGGACAGCACATTCTCCATCTGACTGATGTTGCGCTGGGTGATCTCCAGCAGGTCCAAGTCCTCGCCCTGTAGGACCTTACGCTGCAGCAGTTCCGTCACAGGCCCCGCAATCAGCGTCAGCGGCGTCTTCAGTTGGTGGCTGGCGTTGGTGTAGAACAGTTTCTGCTCTCGGTTCAGCTGTTTCATGCGGCGATGCGCACGGCGAATCTGCACCACACCGCGCCACGTCAGCAGCACGGCAACGGCGAGCAGCGCGATGACAGCGGCGCTGGCCCAGAGGAACTTGCTCTGCACGTCGTAGAGGCCGAAAAATTTTATCAGTTTGTCCTGAATGGTAATCAGGTGTGAACTCTGCTGCAACAATTCATTATTGTAGAGGGAGACCATCGCGACATTCTCGGGTGTGATGACCATGCTCTGCAGGTAGTTGTCGCGCTCGAAGGGCTTTCCCTCCAGGATGTTCAGCGCCAAGCGAACGATTTCCTCACCATGAGTAGGATAGACACAAGTGCCTGCCAGCCAACCATTTTCGACGGCTTCGATGCCCTCGTTGGGACCGGGGAGGCCGTCCACGCCTATGATTTTCACCTCCTGCTCCAAGCCCGCATCGGCTACGGCCCTATGGGCACCCAGAGCCATGAAATCGCTGTGGCAGAAGATGACGTCGGGTCGCTGCTCGCCCTGCAGGACTTGCCGCACAATGCTGTCGGTGCGACGATCGTCCCAATTGCTGAAGATACACTCATAGCTGAGATTAGGGTACTTGCTCATGCCCTGCTCGAAGCCCCGATGGCGGTCGCGCGAGGGCGACGTGCTCTGCAGGGCTGCCACCTCCAGCACGCGATGGCCTTCGGTCTCAGCAGCCAGCTGTGCGGCATAGGCAGCTGCCAGCCGCCCCACAGCCACATTGTCGCAGCCGATGAAAGCGGTGTAGTCGTCGCTGTCGGTCGTGCGGTCGAAGAGCACGATGGGGATGCCACGCTCCTTGACGCGCTTCAGGGCAGGCGCCACCTCTTCGTATTCGTTGGGAGCTACCACCAGCAGGTCGATATCGCTCTCGGCTAGGCTGTCAATTTGGCGCACCTGCACGTCCGACTGGTCAAAACAATTGATGATGTCGACCTGTATGTCCTGTTCAAACAGATATTGAGCGGCCAACATCTCGTTGTTCACCTTGTATCGCCAGTTACCGACAGAACACTGTGAGACGCCAATCTTGAACGCAGGCTTCTGATGGGAGCATGCTGTCAGCATCGCGGCGAGCAAGCAGAGGGTCGCAAATTTTCTCATTTTGGATGGTAAGTTCAAAAGTTTTCGTGCAAAGGTAATGCAAATAATCGGATGTTCAAGCAATTCATGCTATTTTTTTTACCATCATTCAAAAAAAGTTGAGGGCCGAAACCCTCAACTCTTTCTTCGTTCCCCCATCAGCGTGCCGTGCGGGGGGGGCGGGCTTTCGCCCTCAGTGGGGGGCTTTAACCCTTCTTTAACCCTCCCTGACGGGAGGGGCACCACGGCTCTTCAAGAGCGGACAACGGAGCGGACAATCGCGCCCCCACCCTTGAAAGGTGACCGCTCCCTCCCTACAAGGGAGGGCGGGGGGAGGGTCTGTTAGGGCTCTCCTTCTCCTCCTCCCTCTTCAGGGTCATTCCAGTCGGCGTTCTTCTTGCCTTCCTTCTCGGCACGGAGGGCAGCGGCCTGCGCCTTGCGGGAGATGGTGGGCTCGAAGGTGGCCTCGCGGAGCTTGCGCTGGAGCTTGGCGCCCGGCTTGAAGTTGACGTTGATGCCGATGATGTTGGCCGAGGTGAAGTTCTG
>JAEEGL015192762.1_pt1 | contig 15282 bp, 6 predicted proteins | sample 9134231 | NCBI WGS metagenome assembly JAEEGL01 (sample SAMN16246548, study PRJNA631951) | gut metagenome | biome: gut microbiome; feature: rumen; material: fiber-attached | host: Bos | place: Iran: Karaj | collected 2018-10 | reverse complement strand
GTTGGTGCTGTATGACTTATGTGGCTTTGAGAATTGATTACTGAAAAGTGAGTTTCAAATGGTATTTCATTATTAATCTTCGCTTCTATCGTTTCGTGAATATTCCAAAAGTGATATACAAGTTTAACAGCATGAAGTAATCGAATTTATGTATTATTGTTTATGTTGTTAATTGTAGTAGTACTTATAGCACTTTCAATATTCATCCTAAAATCAACAAAAGAAATTCCTGTAATATATACTAGAAGTGGAAAAGTACAGCAATCAAGTATTTTGCCTATTCCTATGAATCCAGTATGAATGGTGCCTATCATATTCGCAATGGCATTTGTTTCGTTCCCTTATTTGTGTTTTCAATTATTACACAACTTTATGCCAATGAACGAGAAGATTGCTACAATATCTAATCGGATTGAATTACATTTGAATATATACTCTACACAACCAGGTTGGTTAGCAATATTATGTTATGTAATTCTAATTGTTGCATTCACATTCTTATATGCTATGATCACATTCTCCCCTGACAGAATATCTGATAATATTCAAAAGAGGTGAGGATATATTCCATGAATTAGACCATGAAAGGCTACTGCTAAATATATAAATTGAGTATTAATGCATTTGTGTTTATGGTGAGGACTTGGTTTAGCAGTTATTGCATGTTATACATATATATTTAACTGGATTCCATTCCTTCAAGATATTGCAACTGCACTTGGAGGTTTGCCAACTGTAGTTACAGGATCTGGAATTATCATTATCGTTTGAGTAGTTCAAGAGTTGATAAATAAAATTTCAACTGATATGGTTATGAAGAGATATGAAAAATACTAAAATTCTGAAATAAAAAATCTCTCCTAAATTGGAGAGATTTTTTTAGTTCAAAAAATAGTGGATTAAAATAATCATAACTGTTGAGGTTTCTCAAATTCTTTCTTCATTTCAGTTAATGGTTTTTCTAATCATTTGATTCAGTATTGATTACAGATTGTATTGATGTATTTAGTTCAATCGAAGTTGAATTTGAAATTGTCTAGTTGTGTGTCAGATAAGTCTACATTGGCTAATTGAATCATTTTTTTAGAGAAAAATGCGTAATCTTTCTGACTAGACAAGATGTAAGATTCAGAATTTTCTAATTCATTTAGATGTTCATAAATATTTTCAATAGTTCCATAATGTTGAACTAAACTTTGGGCTTTTTTCTCACCGATTCACGTTACTCATTTAATATTATCTGCATTATCTCATAGTAGAGCGAGATAATCTACAATATACTGTGGTTCAAATCCAAATTCTGCGAGAAAATCTTTTTTCTGATAAGGTAGGTCTTTTACAGGATCTACAATGAAAACTCAATCTGTAAGTAATTGTTTCAAATCTTTATCAGCAGAATAGACATACATTTCTAAATCTGAATTATGATATTGTTTCACTAGTGAAGCGATCACATCATCAGCTTCAAATCAAGGAGCGATTTGTGAAATAATTCAGAGTTCTTTTATAATTTCTTGAATGATTGGAATCTGAGATTTAAAATCATCATCCATCTTTTTTCTAGTAGCTTTGTAATCAGGAGCTAATTCGTGACGAAAAGTTTTTTGTTGAGCATCTCGTGCAATTGTTACGAAATCCGGCTTCTTATTGAGACGTTTGAGAAGCATACGCAAGAATCAATATACAGCGTTAATATTCTGTCATTCAGAGTTTTTCATCTCTGGAAATGCATAATATGCACGATACAAAAAGGCAAATCAATCGAATAAAAAGAAATTCTTCATTATTTGATGTGTGGGTAAATGTTATATTTTTCAATGTTTACCCCTTCTAAGGGGAAATGTCCGTTAGGACAAAGTGGTTAAAATCCCTCTCCCCGATAAATCGGGGTATCTTCCTTTAAAAATGGAGAACAAAAGTTATGCGATTATTTCATCAAGTTGTTTGTGTAAATCATCAAGATTTCAATTGTTATTGATTACGAAGTCAGCCATAGCTATACAAGCATTGATATTCTGTTTACTTGGATCTGAATTTTCACTCTCTAGGCGTTCTTGTTCTTGGAATTTTTCAAAGGTTACAAAATCTGATGCACTTTTTCTAGCGATAGCTCTTTCAAATCTAAGTTTCTGGTCGGCATTGACGGCCAAGAGAATAAAGTCAGAATTTTTTTTGAGACTTTCTACTTCTCAGATAGCACGTATCGATTCTATAATAGCATCTTTACCATTCTTTTTAGCTTGTAGGAAAAGTTGGTCAGTGATATAAGACGGTCAAAAGTTTGCACGTAATTCATTACCAAGTTCACGCATACTATCCCTATCTACAGGAAGTCATCTTTTTTCAATTTCTTGGGTTAAATATCAACGTACAGAATAATGTGTAAATCATTTTTTTTCTACAAGATAACTTACAATTTCTCATTTACCAGCAGCTTGTGGACCAGTGATTCAGATAATTTTCATGATTATGAGTATAAATATTAAAATATACTATTACAAATATTATTATTTTAGTAAGAAAAACAATATTTTTTTCATTTCCTAGTAATATTTTTGTTTTATATAATAGATAATTAAAAAGTCAACCTAAAAATGTGAAAATTTGCCAAATTTTTGTAAATTTTTATTTTTGTGATTATAATTATATAGTACTCCAAATTTTTAATTGTTATTCTGTATTTGTAAGATGAAAGGATTAAAAAAACTTATAAGTATAATCGCATTAATCATTCTTATTTGAACAGATTTCCTGAATCCAATTAGTTATGCGTTAGAACAAGAAGATAAAATATTTTGATCTAAGGAAGATATTAATTTAGAAAATAATATGGAGGAAGAATATACTAATGAATCAAGTGAAGAGAATTTGAAGAATCTTGAAGAAAATATGATAGAAAAAGAGGAAATTGAGAATAATAGTTCTAAAAGTGAAGATAATATAGATGAAAAAATAAATGAAACTGTAGAAAATGAAGATAATTTATTTTGAGAAAATAATTCTGAAAATGGAGAAGAAATATATAAGTCATTAGAGGAATTATCTTCCGTTGAAAAAGAAAATTTAGATGAATCTTTGTTGCTCTCAGATGAAGTATGATTATCTTGAGAAAATAATACAAAATGAGAATTAGATATTTTAGAGTGAGTGGAATTATCTCCTATAGAATTAGTTAGTAATTCGATAGAAGATGTTGAAGAAGAAATTATAAATAAGAGAACTATAGAATTAGCTACGGCACGAGAAATATTAAATGAAGAAGAAATTATTTGACAAGAAACATATAAGAATATATCAGTGAACGTACAAGCTTCAGCTGGAACTTTCCCAGAAGGTGTAGAACTAAGAATAAGTCCAATTACAACCAAAAATGAAATTAAAGAAATTAAAGAACAAATTGTCGATTCTCAGAGTAATATTGAGGAAGATCCAGAATTAGTCGCTTTTGATATTTCTTTTGTTTATACATTAAGTGACTGAACAGAGGTAGAACTCCAGCCAAAAGAAAATACTGTACAAGTAACATTTGATTATTCTAATAATAATACATTTAAAAATGCTGAAGCTGATGATAGCCAAACCATCGAAGTTTACCATATCAACGATAAAAATGAAAATGGAGAAAAAGTAGAAAAATGAGAAGAAACAGTAGAAAAGATAGAAATTAATCAGACTGCTAGTGCAGAAGTAGATAATTGATTAGTAATCGATGCAGAAAAGTTTTCTACGTATACTATTGTAGTACAAAGAGCTGAACAAACAGATCCAAACACATGAGATCCCAAAACATGGGTTAGATGAGTAGATTATTCTGTTATTAGTATACCTAGACCAGAATGACAAACTGGTCCTGAATGATTTACTATAATGGATCGTAACTTGTGAGCAGATGCGTATATGTGAGAAGAGTGAAAAACGGCTGAGGACTGGTATGGATATTATTATCAGCGATGAAACAATTATGGTTTTGCTACAACATGAAATGTTGCTACAACTACAACATCAGCAATATATGATGCGACAACTATGGCTCATTCTTGATATTACAGAAATAGTTTTTATAAAACAAGCGCTGGTGATTATTGGGAAAATAGAGAAAAACATGATGAACTATGGTGATGAGAAAATGATTCACAATCAAATAATCGGTGATTAGATACAATTTCAGATACAGCTTGATATAGGCAATGACCTTGTCCAGGATGATGGCATATCCCAAGTGCGTGAGAATGGAATAAAGTTATAGAATATTGGGCGTGAATCTATGAAGCTAATTGATGATCAGTAACATTATTAACCGATTGATCTTTCAAAAAGATTGATAATGTTGAAGCGATGGTGGCATTTTTGGATTATTTTAAGCTTCCATTAGCAGGTTATCGTTTTTATAATAGTTCTAACCCATCCAATGTTGGCCGAGCTGGTTCGTACTGGTTATCTTCTACGGCTCCAACTAATGCTGGTGGTTTTAATCAGGCAAGACAATTCTCTACATATATAAGTTCAAGTACCCATTATTTACGTCTAAGTACGAATCATCGTACACAAGCTTATTCAATACGTTGTTTTAGGGATGTGTATGAAGCACCAGTAGTAGTATATACTGTATCTTTTGATGCAGGTACAGGAACAATAACAGTAGATTCTCAAGAAATAGAGAGTGGATCTACAGCATCTCAACCTATCACGCAGTTAACGGGATATACAGCTACATGGTATTTAGATAGTGGGTTTGTTACTCCATTTGATTTTGATACTCCGATTACATGAAATATAACACTTTATGCAAAATGGAATAAAAATGGATGAATTATGGATCAAATGCCAGATTTTGAATATTCTGAAATAGTAATTGATAGGCCAGAGTCAATATCGAATGGTCCTAATTATTATATAATTATGGATCGTAACTTATGAGCTACGACTAGTGGAACTTGAGTAGATGCTTATTGATACTATTATCAATGGTGAAATAATTACTGATTTGCAACTACTGGAACTGTTCCAAGTGTAGTAAAATCAGTAGCAAAAGTGGATTTGACATTATATTGACCAAGTTCAATTTGAATGACACCATATTATAGTGGAGTATATGTGACAGCTCCTGAAGGTCAAAGAGATAGAAGTGAATGGGCTACAACAGGGAATGATAATATATGGTGATATATTACAGATACAGAAGAAGCTAGACAGTGACCATGTCCAAATGGATGGCATATTCCTAGTCAGAGTGAACGAGCTTGAGTTATATCTTATTGGAAATGAGGGAATAAAACAATTGATTTGAAATTACCAATAGCAACAAATCGTGGTAAATCAACATCTGATGTTTATACTGATGAATGAGAAAAATTGGTATTTTGGACGACAACGCAAAAAACTGTGAATACTAACTATATACTTTTTTCACAGTATGAAGATTTACATGATTTGAAAACTACAGAAGTTAAGGATCATTCAGATGGATTACCAATTCGTTGCTTTAAAAACGAATTAGTGTGTGATAGTGATGAACATGAAGAGTCTTACAGATGTGTACCAAATACCATGACATGATTTTGTATGACATGAGCAGAAATATCTCATGGACATTATACATGAATGGATGTAGAGATGAGTATATCATGGAGTGGAAGTAATTGGGATACGCCACTATGTGATACTGAGTGTGATGAGTGATATAATTTGGTTGATGGTCAATGTATTGGTTTAGGTGTTAATATTATTTTTGAATTAAGTGGATGACTATGGTACGATGGATCTGCTGGAAATCGTACAGTGGTTGTAGAATCATGAAGTGATATTTTTACAGCTAGACCAAACCAAGATCCGTATAAAAATGGATATATGTTTCTGTGATGGTTTGATGAGAGTAGTAATAGTACTACTAGATTTAAATTTCAATGAACGATTCTTACTTGAGATTTAACTCTTACAGCACATTGGGCTCCATTTAATGATATAGTTTATACATGAATGGTTGGATGAGAAGAAAAAAGATTAGTTTTGATGGATAGAAATCTTTGAGCTACAGCTACATGAGCTTGAATTGTTACAACGCCTGAATCTTATTGATATTATTATCAATGGTGAAATAATTATTGATTTTATTATGATAATGGTACATCAATAAATACTGTTACAACATGAAGAATTTATAATGCAAGTTGATTTGGTCCTTGAAATTGGTTTTATGGTGAAACTTTTGTAAAAGGTCAAACTGATTGGTCTTCTGTGTCCATGAATAACTTATGGTGATGATTATGAGATGTAGAAAGTAATAATTATGATAATTGAAATAAAAGATATATGAGACAAGGGCCATGTCCAAAAGGTTATCATGTACCAAGTTTGTGAGAATGGCATAAGTTGGTTCGATTATTTATGAATAATGAATATCCTGATTATAGTTCCACTAATCTTATAAATACTTCTTGGAAAAATAATGTTTGAGGTAGTAATGATGCGAATTACACTCTAACGCCAGAGATATTTAGTGGTATTCTTGATACTTTTTATATTCCATCTGCATGACGTGTAACTATTAATTATGATTGGAATCGTATGTGAAATAATCCAGGTAAAGATTGATATCGTGCTCCGTTTTGGTCATCAACTGTTAAAACTAACTCAAGAGCTCTATGATTTGAGATGAGATTTAAAGAAATTAAATTTAATTTATGATGATGGGATGATGAGCGTGCTGGTGCTAAAGTTATGAGATGTTTTAAGGATATGAATGATTATACAGTAACATGGAAGAATTATGATGAAACTGTGCTAGAGACAGATTTTTATGTGTATGAATGAGCTACTCCAAGTTATAATGGATTAGAAAATCCAACAAAAGATGAATCATCTGAATTTGCGTGATGGTATCTTGAATGAGATGTAAGTCAGACTATAATAGATTTATCTAAAGAGTCAGTTGATAGTGATAGAGTATATGTGGCTAAATTTATACCTATAGCACCTGAGGATGCTTATATCGTAACAGTAGATATAGATCCATCAAATTGATGAGAAGTTGAATGAAATACACGATACAATAATGGAGATACTGTTATTCTTACATGAACTGTCAATTCAGGATATGAGTTTTTATGATGGTTTACGGGTAATAATATAGTATCATTGGATAATCCATATGTATTTATAGCAGATAATTCAGGTGGTACTGGATTTACAGCAGTATTTAGTCCATTATATACTATCTATACATGAACTAATAATGAATTGTGATGAACTGTGTCATATGAAGTTTTAGAAATTAGTCGTCAATGAAAAGTAATTAGATTTGCAGCTAATACGAATGAATCTTACAGATTGGATAAATGGATATTGAATTGAAATGATGTATCTACATGAGGAAGTACTCAGTTGGATGTTATTCTTTCATGAAACATTAATTTAACTGGGTATTTTATTGCGACACAGCATACAGTAATATGGAAAAATTGGAATAATGTTACATTAGCAACTACATTTGTAACACATGGAGATCATCCTGTATATGGTTGAGCAGAACCAATAAGAAGTAGAGAAACTCCAGAAGAAAGTGAGTATAATTTTATATTTACATGATGGACAAAGAACGGAGATAGTCAGATTATAAAAGATTTATCTACAGAAGTAGTTACAGGAACTGTGACATATACTGCACATTATGATCAAGTATATAGAAATTATATAGTAAAATATAATGCAAATGGAGGATCATGAACAATGTCGGATCAAGATCTTCAACTTCATACGTCTTGAACTTTAGCAACCAATACTTTTGAAAAATTGGGTTATGATTTTGCTGGTTGGCTTTCTCAGAGTGGAGGAGTTTCATATATAGATTGACAGGAAATAAGTTTGAGCATAAATGATGTGGAAAGTAGTATGTTGACTGATGATCTTTTCTTAAATTTACAAGCACAATGGACACCAAAAATAGATACAAAAGTTACAGTAAACTATTATCTAAAAAAAATAAATCCAGAAAATAATACATTAATAGATGGTGTAGATGTATATCTTACATGAGTAGAGCATACATGAACAGCTGATAGTACAGTAAATATTTGGTCAAAATATTGAACAGGAATCGTATGATACTATTATGATCATGCAACAGTATTTAGTGGATGAGAACGAACATGAGCAACAGAAACGACAGTGTTACCTGACGGAAGTAGAGAAATAAATATGTACTATATTCCTAATAAATACAGCTTTACATTAAATTCAGATTTACATTCAAATACAGTCTGAAGTAGTGAGAGTACATGATATTATTATGGAGCAAAAGTAACATTAAGTGGAGATAGTAGTGATGATTGTTTCACTTGGAGTGGATGGACAATAAGTTGAATTACTCTATCTGATGCTACATTACAGTATACATGGTTTGTTATGCCAGCAAATGATATAGAAGTTACACCATCAACAATAGAAAATATATATGATGTTACATTTAATGGATGAGATGATGTACAGGGAAGTATGGAAAATTTATCCGGAGTTATGTGTACAGAGAATATTATACTAAATAATAGTTTTAGTAAAACATGACATACGTTCACAGGATGGTCTATAACTTCATGATGAGTAATAGCTTATACAAGTGGACAAGTAGTTAGTGGATTATCAAAGAATGATTGAGAAAATGTGAATCTATATGCAATTTGGGATGTTAATAAATATCTAGTAACTGGAAGTATAGCTGAATGACAAGAAAATATGTGATACTTATCATGAGAATCTACAACATGAGCAAATTTAACATGATTGTATGATTTTTGAACAAATTTAATAGTTGTAGCAAAATCTGAATTTGGATATTTGTTTGATTATTGGGAAGTGAACGGATTTACTGGAGAGAGCTTACCAGAATGAGTGACTATTTCTGAAAATCAATTGACAGTTATTGTAAATCAGATTTTAGATATTGTTGCACATTTTAAACCTGATATTAAAACAGTAACAGTTAACCATTTCCAAGAGAATATTGGTGGTGGATATACTTTACATGAAACAGAAAGTAATTTTACATGATACGTAGATAGTGAATTTGTAGCTAGTGAAAAAGAATATAGTTGATTTGTAGCCTCAGGAAATAATAACAAAACAATTATAATATCAGGAAATGATAGCAGTAATGTGATAAATCTATACTATGAGAGAAATAAGTCTCACCTCCAAGTATCCATTTGTAATTGAACAAATGTACAGATTTCTCCATCATGTATAGGTAGTAGTAATTATTATAATTGTGAGTACTATTATGATGAGGAAATTTCTATCAATGTTGTTGGTTGATACGAAGAATGATATTCGTATTCAGGATGGTATAATGATCAAGAATATCCACTGCCAATTTGAACACAGTTAGATGAGTATTGAACATCGTTTAGAATGCCAGATAATGATGTTCATCTTTATTTAGATATAACTCATAATTTATATAAATTAACTTTTACGTGATACGAATGAACAGATATATCAAACGTTGACACAGTAACTGTGGATTTAACAGGAGAAAATTATTTTCGATTTAATGATGAAATTGAATTACCATATTTAAATAAACCATGATATAATTTTGTATGATGGAATTCATGAGATTATAATGAGTGGTGAGTTTCATACACATTGGAGCCTTACCATCCTATTTGGCATATGCCTTCACATGATGTCGAATTAACCGCTGAATTTACAGGTAGAACGGATATGGAATATTATAAATATTATTATTTTCAAAAGACTGAATGATCTGGATATGTTTTAAGTTGAGATGAACGTTTTGATGATGGTATAACTGATCAACGAGTATCTTCTAACTGTAAATATGTTGAATGATTTAGACATAGCCGAGGAGAACCAGATATTCTTTATATTAAAGCAACATGAGATAATTACATAAATTGTTATTATGATAGAGATGAATATTGGGTAGATGTAATATATGACAATAAGGAATTATCTGTTGATTGAACATGAAAATATAGATATGATGCTCCTGTAAACTTAATAGCAACAGCTAATACATGATATGAATTTAGTGGATTTAGCTCTGAGCAGCCTGAATATAATACAACAAGTTCTACATTAAGTTTTAATGTACCATTATGAGGTCCATATTCAATTTATGCAGATGCAAATCCTATTGAGTATTCAATTGAATATGAATTAGATTGAGGAAATTATAATCCATCATGGTATGAAAATCCAACAACATATACTATAGAAAATCCTGATATTCCTTTATTAAACCCAGAAAAAGATTGATATAAATTTTTATGATGGACATGAGGTGTAATATCATGAGGTATTGAATGAGAAGATGATATAGTAGAGCCAACAAGAGATTTGATAATTACCTGATGAAGTATTTGAGATAGGAAATATTATGCCAATTGGGAACCAGATGAAGTAAAAGTTACAGTAAATTATTACCTTAAAAAATTGAATACAGGAGATAATGTATTGATAGATGGTGTAGATATTTATAGAGAATGAGTAATCTTTACATGAATTGCGGATAGAATGGTAAATATTTCATGAACTTATTTAACTGGAATTGTATGATATCATTATGATCATGCTACAGTATTTAGTGGATTAGAACGAACTTGAGCAACAGAAACGACAGTATTACCTAATGGAACTAGAGAAATTAATATGTACTATATTCCTAATAAATACAACTTTACATTAAATTCTGATTTACACTCAAGTACAGTCTGAAGTAGTGAAAGTACATGATATTATTATGGAGCAAATGTCATATTAAGTGGAGATAGTGATAACGATTGCTTCACTTGGAGTGGATGGATTATAAATTGAATTAATTTATCTGATGCTACATTACAGTATACATGATTTACTATGCCTGCAAATGATGTAGAAGTTACACCATCAGTAAGAGAGAAGATATATAATATTATATTCAACTGAAATGGAAATACCTCATGAGAAATACTTCCAATGAATGGAGTAAGATGTACAGAGTCTACATGACTAACTTTGAGTATTTTTGAAAAGAAGTGATATACTTTTACAGGTTGGTCAACGATTTCATGAGACAATATCAGAGAATATACAGATTGACAAATTGTTAGTGGATTGTCAAAGAATGATTTAGAAAACGTGAATTTATATGCAGTTTGGGATATAAATTGGTATACAGTTACTTTTGATTTGAATGGATGATTTTTGACATGAGATATGACAGAGACAACGGGTTATACAATAAAAACTCCTAGTATAAGTTTGGAAAATTATATACCTGTAAAAAGCTGATACACACTTATATGATGGTATAAAGGTGATACTTTGGTAGATCATATTGCATGATGAGAAATTTGAGATTATATTTTAGATGCACATTGGAAAGCAGATTCAGATACTTTATATACTGTGAAATATTATAAAGAAAATTTAAATGGATGATATGATGTATGGACATGAATATACATATGAGAAACTGATATAGAAGTTACAGCATTGGTGAAAGATTTTACATGATTTACATATAGTGGTTGAAATGAAAATAATGTAACAACTGGAGTAATAGCTTGAGATGGAAGCCTGGTTTTAAAATTATATTATGATAGGAATAAATACCCAATAATTTGGAAAGATGGAAATGGTGAAACACTAAAAACTGAGAATCTTTTCTATGAAATGATTCCAGAATATACAGGTAATATACCTACAAAAACGAAAACTCCACAATACACATATATATTCAACGATAAATGGTTACCAAATATCGAAAGTGTAACTACAGGAGCTACTTACATGGCACAATTCGATGCAATAGTAAATAGTTATACAATAAATATCGTACCAAACAATACAGATTTTTGAACGATTAGTACATGAGAAATAAATGTAGAGTATGGAGTTACAATAGTAGAAAGCGGAAATAAAATGATTATTAGAGAAATAGAAATAGAGGCGACTCCTAATCCAGCTGACATTCAGTATACATATGAGTTTGATAATTGGACTAATACATGTGGACCAAAATTGATTTGAACTTGTACATTACAAGCTAATTTTAAAAGAATATTGAATAAATATACGATTACATGGAGAAATGAAGATTGAAGTGTGATAGATGCTACGCAGGTAGAATATGGTAAAAAACCGACACATACAAATCCAACAAAATCAGATACAGAAGATTATAGGTATATTTTTATATGATGGACTCCAGAAATACTGCCAGTAATTTGAAATGCAGAATATACAGCCATATTTAAACCAGAAGAAAAAGAAAAATCTGGATGAGGTGGTATGAGTGGATGATGAAGAAAATGAAATGATGTTGATAGTCAGCATTGATCAGCTGAAGAGAATGTAGATTGAAATGAATATACATGAGAGGAAATATTAGATGATTTTAATAATAATATTGTACCACTATATAAATGGTCATATGAAAATAAAATTACCACTATAAATACTCTAGAAGAGGCCAATCCTGATTGATTGGTTACTAGATGACACTTGGCCAAGATGGTCGTTAACTATATGATAAATGTATTATGAAGAAAAGTTCCATATGATGTCACATATAATTGTGTACATCGAGGTGATAATAAATCATCTCGGGAGTCTGATGAAATTAGAGACTATGCAACCAAAGCTTGTGCGTTTTGAGTTATGTGAATTAATATGGAAAATAATGAGTTCTTGCCTAATAATATAGTAACAAGAGCAGAATTTTGAACGGTTATATCTAGAATGCTTCGGTGAGATAAATATGACATTATAGATACGGATAACAAAAGGTATTATGAAAACCATTTACAAGTATTAAAGAAAGATGATATTCTTACGCAAATAAGTAATCCTGAAGTGAGATGGGAAATAAGAAAATGGGTATGGCTGGTGTTTAGAAGAATAATAGAAAAGAAAAAATAAAAAAAGAGACTGTTAGTCTCTTTTTTCTAAACTAAAATTTAGTTGAAAAATATAGTCTATATTATTATATTTCAGTCAGATTTATATTATCATTTTGTGATGTTATATTTTGTACCAACTCCAATATGAAATAAAGAAGATATTACTCTGAGAGCTCTTAGACTTTTGAAGGAGATAAATATTTTGATATGTGAGGATACAAGAACAGCAAAGAAGTTGTTATCGATGTATGATATTTCTTCAGCTTGAAAAGAATTTTATTCAATTACGAGTTTTACATCACAATGTAAACTGAGTTTTTATGCAAAATTATTACAAGAAAATGATGCAATAGTTGTTTCAGAAGCATGAACCCCATGATTATCAGATCCGTGAAAATCATTGATTCAGCTTTGTAATGAAAATCAGATTAGTTTTTCTGTTCTGCCTGGTGCAAATGCATTGGTTCCATCAATTGTGGCAGCATGATTTGATACGACGGAATTTGCATTTATATGATTTATTCCACAAAAAAAATGAAGGCAGACTGCATTGAAAGATATGTTAAATAGAGAAATTCCTACGTTTTTTTATGAGTCAGTTCATAGAATGCTAAAATTATTGGAAGAATTGAAGGAGTTGAATTTTGAGTGAAAAATATTTATTGCGCGTGAAATTAGTAAAGTTTTCGAACAGTTTTTCACTTGAAGTTTATTTGAATGTGAAAATTTTATAAAAGAATGAAAAATGATGATAAAATGAGAATTTGTAGTATGAATAAAAAGTAAAATGTAATCTGATTTCTCTTGTTTTTTATTGTAATTACTATATACTCCATTACGTTATTGTTAATATAAAATAGATATTTAGTTTGTTGTATGATATATAATGTCTTTCTTTACAAAAAAACATTTAAAATTTTGGTCCGAAGTTTGGGATTTGATAGTGTTTTTAGTTTTAGTATTTTGAATTGTGCTTTTTATTAGGTTGTTTATAGCTACACCTTATACAGTGATAGGTTCTAGTATGGCTCCAAACTTTCATCAAAAAGATCGAATAATTGTAGAAAAAATTACACAACGTTTTTGATCTTTTAAAAGATGAGATGTGATTGTGTTTGTTGCTCAATGAAAGACTTCTCCCTACATCAAAAGGATTATAGGATTACCATGAGAAACCGTATTATTTCAAGATGGTTCAGTTTATATCTGTTCATCAGATATTCCAGCTGGATCATTGGTAAAAGATTCTGAATGACAAAATTGTGAATTATTACCAGAGCCATATTTACCAAAATATCTTGAAACTTACGCAACTTGTGGAAAAGAAGAATTTAAAGTAGAATGATGATATTTTGTTATGGGGGATAATAGATGAAGAACTACAGATTCTCTATGCTGCTTTTGAATTCAGTGTTATGATTGAGCAAATTATTTAGTACAAGATATTGATTTAATCTGAAAAGTTCGAGTAAGATTATATCCACATTATACAAGGTTTTAGATATTGTTAGTTTTCGATATTGTTATTAATGGAGTAATCTAGGATTTTTTGTTATAAAATACTTTATTTATTAGTTAATAAATATATGCTTTGTATATGAGTGGATTGCGATGAGGTTCTTTCAGAGACGATAAATGAATTATTAAAACGTTTTCCGTTAAAAAATAAGTGAATAAAAAAATCAGATATAATTTCATATGATTTATATGAAGTACAAAAGATTTGATTAAGTAAAGTTGAAGCAATTCAAGCTTTTAATTGATTTTTTGAGTCTCCAGAATATTTTCAGGCTAAACCCGTTTTTTGAGCGTACAAAAAATTACATGAACGAAAAAATGCATGACATACATTGTTTGTAGTTACAGCAAGAAATAAACCATATGAAGAAAGAACTAGAGAATGGGTAAATACCAATTTTCCATGAATTTTCTCAGATTTTTTGTTTATGAATCAATATACAGAAAATGAAATTCCAAAATCTCAGTTATGTATTGAAAAATGAATTCAAGTATTAATTGATGATAATTGAAATAATATTGTTGATATAAATTGAGTTTGAATACCATGATTTTTGTTAGATAAACCACGAAATCAATGAATAGAAGATTCAAATTTTTTACATAGAGTTTATTCTCGAGATGAAATAGATTTGAATCAATTTTTTAAAAACTAAATTTAACTTGTTTTTTTGATAGTAAATTTGTATATTATATTTACTGTGCTCCTGTAGTTCAATGTATAGAATAGGCCCGTCCTAAGGGTTAGATGCTGGTTCGATTCCGGCCAGGAGTAAAGAGTCAAAATTTTTAGAAAATAAATTCTCTAATCAGGGTTTTACCACGATGGTAAGCCTTTTTTCTTTATCGACGTAAATGTTCG
>JAEEGL011576845.1_pt1 | contig 15282 bp, 10 predicted proteins | sample 9134231 | NCBI WGS metagenome assembly JAEEGL01 (sample SAMN16246548, study PRJNA631951) | gut metagenome | biome: gut microbiome; feature: rumen; material: fiber-attached | host: Bos | place: Iran: Karaj | collected 2018-10 | reverse complement strand
GATATCAGAAAGCTGTCCCATGAAAGGAATACCATCGAGCACGATCAGCGGGTCGTTAGTTGCACTCAGTGAGCGCTGACCACGGATACGGATCTGCATCTCGGCACCAGGCTTTGAAGAGGTCTGTGTCATAAGCACACCAGCGATACGACCCTGCAGAGCCTCAGCTGCGTTAGAAGCAGCCACCTGATTCAGTTTCTCACCACCGATGTTTGCTACAGAACCCGTCACAGCCTCACGGCGCTGGGTACCATAACCGATGACCACGACTTCATTCACTACGTGACCATCTTCCTTCATCTTCACTTGTACATTGTCGCCGGCTTTCACTTCCATAGATTCGTAGCCGACATAAGAGATAACGAGCGTAGCGCCCGGCTGAACATTAAGAGAGAAGTTACCATCAAAGTCTGTAACTGTACCATTGTTGGTACCCTTCTCCATGACCGTGGCACCGATCAGAGGACCCTGAGAGTCTTCAACATGACCAGTTGCCTGTCTCGTTTGCTGAACAGCAGCAACCTTCTCGGAAGCTGCAGACACCTGCTGTGCACTGATTATGCCCAAGAAGCATAATCCGACACATACGGTTGTTTTCATTGCTTTGAAACTCATACTTTTGGTTTTGATTAGTTAATAAAAAGAAAAAATCTGCCGCAAAGATAGGCAGATTTTCAATACGAGGCTTTTATATTTGTTTCACTTCATTTATTTTTTGTATCATCCAGCGAATTTTGCTCAATATACTCTGTTGGAGAGACACCAAATTGCTTCCTAAACACGGTTGAGAAGTGTGCCAGATTGCTAAAACCAACAGTATATGCCACTTGCGTCACATTGATTTTTTGCTCTTTTAGCAGTCTTACTGCCTGCTCAAGACGGATGTTTCGGATGAATTCACTGATGGGCAGACCTGTCATTTCCTTCATCTTTCTATGCAACTGGGCACGACTGATGCCCACTTCCTTAGTCAGTAACTCCACATTGAAGTCACTATCCGACAAATGTTCATTGATGACTTTCATGATACGTTCCATCAGAATCTCATCGTTTCCTTTCACATCTGTCTCAACCACCTTGCCTTTCTGTTGCTGCGTACCAGAGAATTTCCCCTTCAGTCGGAGGTTCTTACTGATCAGGTTATTGATGATTACATGCAGCTCATCCATGTCGAACGGCTTGGCAAGGAAGGCATCCGCTCCCTTCTCCAATCCTTCGAGACGGTTGGCAACATCGCTCTTCGAGGTCAGCATCACCACAGGAATATGACTGAGGTTCATATTCGTCTTAATCATACGTAACAAGGTGAAACCGTCCATTTCAGGCATCATCACATCACTGACCACAAGATCATACTGGCGATCCGTCTCAGCAGAGAGCAGCTGGCGCAACGCCATACGACCATTGGTAACAGCTGTGATATGATAGTAGCTACCCAACTCCTGTGAGATATAGTCACCTATTTCCACATCGTCGTCAACCACCAGCACCTTATAGTTAGACTGGGCTTTCTGCTTCTGTCCACGCTCCTTCTCTTCTGGTATCAGAATCTCTTCGGCAGACAGATGCGCTTTACCAAGAGGCAGATGTACGGTAAACACACTACCTTGGGCATCTGTGCGGTTTGCTGCCTCAATGGTGCCATGATGCATCTCCACCATCATTTTACAGAGGTTCAAACCGATACCTGTTCCCTCGATGTGCAGTGAACGGGAGGCGCTGCCTTGATAGAAACGATCGAAGAGCCTGTTTGCATCGCCTTTGATTCCCATACCAGTATCTACCACCTGCAAAACAGCCGTATTCTGTTCCCCTTCAGCTACACGAACCTCGATGGAACCGCCATCATAAGTATATTTGAAGGCATTCGACAACAGATTGTCCACCACCTTATCAAGCGCACTGCGGTCAAGCCATACATTCAGCTTGTCAATCGTGGGCTTGTAAGAGAACTCTATGTTACGCTCCTTGGCTGTGTAGTCATACGATTTCAAGATATTACCCACATATTGCACCAAATCCGTTTCCTGACACTGCAGTTTCATCTGCTGTTTATCGATCTTACGGATATCGAGAATCTGATTTACCAGGTTCTGAATGCGTTGTGCATTATGCTCGATAGTCTTCAGCTCTGACTTCGTCTCTGGGTCGAAATCACGGCGCAAGAGCTTATGCAACGGGCTCATAATGAGAGTTAGCGGCGAACGGATATCATGCGTGGCATTGATGAGGAACTTCATCTTTTCCTCGTCAAGCTGCTGCCTGGTCTGGCGGCGCCAGCCGTATCCCAGGAATCCTAGGAATCCCAGTCCACCTATTATATATATAAGGTACGCCCACGAGGAACGATACCAAGGAGCCCTAATGTTCAGATAATAAACCTGAGGATCCGTATAGACACCATTATCATAGGCCCTGACCTCCAACGTATAGGAACCAGGCTGGATATGGCTGAATGGGATCATATTACCGCCAACAGGTGTCTGAGACCACTCTTTCGAGCCGTTCATCCTATATTCAAAGATGACATTTTCGGCATTCGCATAGTTAAACAGCGAAAACTCCATCGAGAAAGTGTTATCGATATATGAGAGTGAGAAATGGTTGTTGTCTGCCAAGTTGCGCTTCATGACAGGATCACCATCCGACAAAGTTCCTCTGTTTACTGGGGTTTCACCAATCAATAACCCTGTCAGATGTACCTTGGCCTGAGCAGAATGATTCTCGCGTAAAGCAGCAGGATGGAAGACTGTTACACCATCGCTGATACCGAAAAAGATATCACCCGTAGCCTGCTGCATTGAGAGACCACGCACATACTCACGGGTCATCAAGCCATTACCATTCACATGGGTAACCCATCTCTGCTTGTCACGCTGATACTGCCAGATACCCATGGTTGTACTACACCACAGATCGCCAAACTGATCCTGCTCAATACCGCAGATGACCTTTCCGTTTAAGGCCTCTGCTCCAGGAAAAGGCTCAACCGTCGCCTTTTGCTGATTATAAAGGAAAAGACCTACATCTGTTCCGATGATAATACGATGGTTTATATCCTCATAAAGCGATGTGACCGTTTTTCCTTCGAGCATCACCTCCCATCCCAAAGACCTAAAGCTATCTTTGACCGGATCATAACAGCTCAGGTTCGATGAGGTACCAATCCACAAAAGTCCACGACTATCGATCATCATCACCATAATCCAGTCATTGTGGAGACGTCCGCGACGCGGATCGTTATTGTGCATCGAGTATCGTTTGAATGCCTTTGTCTTTAGGTCGTAAACACAGAAACCTTTTGAATAGGTTGAAAAAAACAACTTACCTCGTCCATCATCAGTTATCGCATTGATATAATCGCATTCAACACTTACCGCCTTGGCATAGGAACCCGTAGTAGGTTGGTAACTATACAGACCATCATCATCACCTATCCAGTAACTACCTCCCTTATCACGGTAAATAGCATAGGTCTTTGCCGGAGACGCAGGATGAGCTACTACATTTCCCTTACTGTCAAAGCCATAGATACCATTGTTCTGGACAGCTAACCATGTCATCCCGTCGTCACCTTGGCAAAAGGATGTTACCGAACCACCAATCTTCACGTTCTGGGCCGACAGGCTCCATGTAGCAAACTGGGGTTCATGCTGGGGTAACAACAGCAATCCACGCCTCAGACAGCCCACCCACAGATTCTCCTGATTATCTTCAAACAATGCCCATACATTACTTGTATTCAAGTCGAATGATGAACTGGGATATTCGTAACGACGCAGCTTATGTGAGCCTTGGGGCACCCAACAGAGTCCCTTACCCAGCGATCCAATAAAAAGATTGCCCTTCTCATCACAAAGCGCAGAACGGAACTGCACATCGTCCTTCCCAAAGATACTCAAGTCGATGAAATCGGGAAAAATCTGTCCGTCACGATAGAACAGGAGGCCACGTTGGCACACCATGAGCACACCACCCTGATAGTTGATGAAAGTTGTAACGGGTCCGTAAGGTGAGTTGTAGTGTCGGATGCTCTTATCCGTTTTCCTACAAGTAAAATCAGGACCAGAGCCTCCCTTCCAGAAATTACCGTCACCATCTATCAGGATATGATTGAAGTAATCTACATCACCACGGGTATAGTCCTCCACTTTTTCTGTCTTGTGGGAGACGATATCCACCCTATATAGACCATAGCCAGCAGTACCTATCAACAAATGTCCATCGTCTTCCTGCACAATATCATTGATACGGGGAGCACCCGTACTTGGGAGAACGATATGCTCAAATTGCCCTGTGGCTTCGTCATAGCGCACCAGTCCGACACCAGTACCAACCCATAGACTTCCCTTATTATCAAGGTAAAGCGATGTGATGTTGTTGCTTAGCAGCGAAGACGCATCATTCACATCGTGCAAGTAATTCGTAAATCGATAACCATCATATCTGTTCAGTCCATACTCCGTTCCAACCCAGATATAACCTGTCTTATCCTGACAGATACATGTTATCAGGTTACTCGACAATTTTTCAGAGGTATAGAAATGTCTCGTCTGTCCCAAAGCTGTGAGACAGAGCACCAAACTATACAGTAAAAACAGCGTTTTCTTCATATAGCAGTTAGTAATTGTGTTGCAAAGGTAATCAGAAATAATGAAAATAAAGACATTTTTATGAGGAAATGTTTCAAATATGTCTCATTTCCATGTCTCAAAGATAGAAAACACTCTCTGGCCCCACGTTAAAAAGCAAGTCAAGAATAGAGAGATTCTTCAGGAAGCCATGTTTCGTCTGATATACCTGATAATAGGGCTTGGGCTTAAAATCATCATCCTGTGCAGGATGTTTCGGATGGATGGCAGCGCGGAAATCAGCTATTCCTGCTGTTTGGGCATCAGCAATGTATGTGTTACTATACGTCACATCCGGCAGAATATCGATCAATTCGCACATTTTCTGCCGTATCGCCTCATTGAAATCAACCAAATACGTCCATCGCTCTTCAAAGAAAGGACGAATATCATCCTGATAGTATTCAAAGAATGGTGACTCGCCATAAGCCGACTGAAGGGCGTTCCAATGCAAGTGGCGCCAGTTGCCATGATCACTGATACGAAGGTCCTTGATATAGGCAGTACCATTGCCCACAGGCTTCTCAACAGGAACAGTAAGCGCCTGAATACCTTGGGTTGTAGCAATCAGACAACGATTGCGATAGGTCTGCTTCTGAAAACTCTCCCATTGCTCGATGGTTACAAGTTCAGCCCGATGCAGTTTCTGATACCACTGCACCGGGCCGAAATAGGTTGTACTCAACAAGACTTTATTTGATGTCATCCACTATACTTCCTAAGCGACTCCATCGGATACCTCCAAAACCATTACGGTCTGGATTGCTCGACCACCAGATAAAGATCGGCTTACCCACAATATGATCCTCTGGCACGAAGCCCCAATAACGGGAATCTGCGGAGTTATGACGGTTGTCACCCATCATCCAATAATAGTCCATCTTAAAGGTATAGTCACGTGCCTCCTGGCCATTGATATAGATGCGTCCATCATCTATCGTCAGCGTATTACCCTCATAAACCCTGATGGGGCGCTCATAGATGGCGATATTATCCATCGTCAAACGAATCTTCTCTCCCTTCTTCGGAATCCAGATCGGACCGTAGTTGTCACGTGTCCAGTGCATGTTACCGTTCAAAGGATAAATCTCCAGATCGTTGGCCTCCGTATTCAGCGTCACACTCTCCACAATATCTTTTCTTGCTTGCAAAGATGTTACAGCATACTTTGTGAGAGGCATATAACCCACAGTGTTCAGGCTTGTCAGATCCTCCATCGAGATACCCAGCTGATCCATCAGCTGCTCAGGAATAGCCTGCTTCAGTTTCACATGATAGGTGTATTGCACATTCTCTGGCTCCTTATTCTTTTTACCATCGAGATAGATGATGCGATTGCGGATTTCCAGCGTCTGACCAGGCAGACCCACACATCGTTTCACATAGTTCTCCCTGCGGTCTGTTGGGCGAGTGATAATTTCACCATACGTGCCTTGATTCTGCCACAGCTCGTTACGTCCTGCCTCATAGATGGTCTCAAAATACTTGATACGTTCTTCCACTGAAAGGGAATCGGGATTGGGACGGTTCGGATATAACTGATAACCAATGCCGTAGCACATCTGATAATAGTCATAAGCCTGATATTGTGGAGCAGAGCAAAGCGTATCACCAGCAGGGAAGTTGAACACCACGATATCGTTCAGTTCTACTTTGCCAAGACCTTTTACGCGGCGATAATCCCAATAAGGCCAATCAATGTAGCTCTTACATTCCACCACAGGCAGTGTGTGCTGGGTGAGCGGCATCGTTAACGGTGTCTGTGGGATACGGGGGCCGTAGCTCACTTTAGACACAAACAGATAATCGCCAGTCAACAGCGATTTTTCCAGCGAGCTCGATGGAATCACGTAGTTCTGGAAGAAGAACTGGTTGATGAAATATACAGCAACTAAGGCGAAGACCAGCGCATCGATCCAAGACATCACGAACTTCACAGGGCGCTCAGCCTCTTTCCACCACTGCCACTTGATCTTCTTAGTAATATAGACATCAAAGATGAATGGTATAACCAGCAGTCCCCACCACGACTCTACCCAATAGAGAAAGAGCAGATAAAGCACCAGTACACCAATAAACTTGGCCCACTGAACTTTAGGATTGAATTCTTTCTTTTTTACCATTTTATCAAAATTACATTCACATTGGTTTGACGCAACGGTATTTAGGGAAGTTGCATCTTTTCCAGACTTTAACCTATGTTTTAGAACTTAAACATATCAGAAATGGTCAGCAATCCCTGATGATCTTTGGTATATTCAGCAGCTAAGACTGCTCCGAGGGCAAAGCCCTTACGACTATGAGCATCGTGAGTAATCGTGATCAAGTCAGCATCAGAATCATAGCGGATGGTGTGGATGCCAGGCACCTCTCCACGACGGATATGATCCACACGCAGATATTTCTTATCCGTCGTATCTTCTTTCCAAGCCTCCTTACGATCGATATTTTCCACGATTTCATCGGCCAAAGTGATGGCAGTACCACTGGGATGATCGAGTTTATGCACATGGTGCGTCTCCTCCATCTCCACATCGTACTGAGGGAACTGGTTCATGATCTTCGCCAGATAACGGTTTACGGCAGAGAAGATGGCCACGCCGATAGAGAAGTTCGATGCCCAGAAGAGCGTTTTACCCTCTTCCGAACAAGCTTTGCGAACCTCATCGCCGTGCTCCTTCATCCAACCAGTAGAGCCACTGACTACCTTGACACCTTTTGACCAAGCCTTCAGATAGTTGCCATAAGCAGCCTGAGGAGCCGTAAACTCTATGGCTACATCGGCAGAAGCAAATGCAGGGCTGTCAAAATCCTGCTGATTGTCAATATCGATGATACTTACAATCTCATGACCACGGTCGAGGGCAATCTTTTCAATCATCTTACCCATCTTTCCGTAGCCGATTAAAGCTATTTTCATATCCTAATTCGAATTAAAACGCTGCAAAGATACGACTTCTTATTTAGAATCCCGATTAATCGTGTAACTTTTTATAATATCTTAATGGTTGAGAGAGCTTTATATCGGGATGCAAGATATAGATAAAGTCACTGAGAAGCCAGTCTGGACGGAAGGGCGACTCCTCGTAGAAACGAGAGGTGCGCACATTACAGCCATAGAGCTCCTTGGTCTGGAAGGCACGGAATTGATCATAGCCCTCCTTCTCGGCGCCAAACTGTTCGATTGTTAGTGCCTTGTCACCTTCATACCGGAACATCCACACCTCTGTATCAAATGCTTCCTCAAGAACAGTTTCGAACGACAAGGGAAGTGAGCCGCTATGTTCATCGTCCTCCCACGGATATTGTCCTCCAGCATCCTTAATCATCTGACCGATGGTGCTATGCCCACCAGGTACATACCAGACGGAACCCACCTGTTTGTCCATCATAACAGAACGGCCCTCTCCTGCCTTCTCGGCTTTCTGCTTCAGGTTGTTATAGTTCTTATCCACCTCTGCAAAGAGGTTGTCGGCCTTCTTCTGCTTGCCGAAAAGCAGACCATAGAAACGCATCCATTCGGCACGTGCCAATGGCGACACCTCCATATACTCAGCACACTCCACGAGGGGGATGTCCAGATCTTCCAACTTACCATAGCCGCCACTATTCTCGAAGGGCGACAACAAGATGGCATCGGGATGCAAATCGATGATCTTCTCTATCACAGGACTCATCCCATCACCACAATCACTGATACGGCCTTGTTTAACCTGCTTCTGAATCCAGGGGATCTTGATATATTTCAAATCAGCCACACCAGCAATCTTGTCTCTGCAACCCAGATCCATCAACAGCGAGCAATGGACGGTAGTAAAGACAACAGCTCTCTTCAATGGCGTACGAATCACTGTACCCTTAGGCAGATGGAATGGCAACTGTTTGTTGCGCGGCACCAACACATAGGTATGAAGTGCCTTACCATCCTCCCAAGGATTGCCAATGGTGGCAACCGTATATCCATCATACTCATTGATGGAGATGAGTGAGGCATATTTAAAAGCCACTTTGTCGCCGCCTCCCTGCTGGTCGGAAGAACCGCCGCAGGAAAGCAGTGACAAAGCGAGGATGAGTCCAAAGAGAATTCTCATTTAAATATGATTTTTTCTGTTCCGTAAGAGAATTCGATCTTATGAGGCTCCACACCCGTGTCGAAGTAACCAACATACTGGCCAGAGCTGTTATAAGTATTCACGAAGCCTGCCATCGCATAACTGGGATAACCTGTATCGGGATCCTTCTGACGAGATGCAATATAAACATAGCCTGTATTCGGATCAACAGCAATAGCTGCCGGAGAAACGATCGGATGGCTTGAGTCACCATACAGATTCAATGCTGACAAAACGCCATATTCGATATTGTAAACACTATAGGTTGGAGCAGTGGTGGCACCCCAAGGATCATTAAAAGTATAGATAGTATAGCCAAAGGCAGCCATGCCAGTAGCATTGGGAACCACGAGTGAAACATTATTGCCACTGACCATATAAACACCGGCATCTTTTTGAGAACCTTCTTCGTCATAATAACCATAGTCAAGCACATAAAGCGTCGAGCCAGCTGCAGCAATCTCCTGCGGATTCTTCACCTTGTCGTATTTGCTCTCTGTCACACTACCTGTTGTCAGATCAATACAAGAAATAGAACCGTTACCCATACCCCAGTCGCTGTTGGCTACATAGATTGCGGGAGAGGTTGAGCTGCTTGATGAGGCACCTACGGCCAGACCTTCTGGATAAGAGCCAACCTTATACTTCTCTTTCAGCGAGAAGGTTATCGTGTCGATAGCTGCCACATAGCCACCATAAGTGGTGAAATACACATAATCCTTATAAGCAGCGATGCGTCGAGGGGTATTTCCCTCTACATCTCCCAGCAGATCAGTGGTGCTCACCTTTTTCAGTGTTTTCATTGTCTTGGCATCTATCACAAAGATCGTATTTTCATCTGAGCCTACGATATACACTTTCTGGCCATATACCATCACATCATTCGGTGTACCACCAAGACTTTCACCGTTAGTTTTCTTATAAACATCCTGCTGGGCTGTGTTTGTTGAAAAATCGAGGTAGGTCAGACTACCGTCAATACTTTGATAAGAGCTGCCATTGTTTATTATAAATGCGCCCTTAGTCACAACGATCTCCGTAGGAGTGTCGCCACCCTTTGAGTCATCTCCCAGACAGCTTGTGAGGAAGGTTGAACCCATTGCCATCACAGCAAAACTTAACAAGTTCTTTTTCATTTTTCTATATTGTTTTTAAAGTTGATATTTCAGTGATACTTGCCAACTCCGCCCAGGCATCGGATAAAGGCGTACGATCTCATATTGCTGATCGAAGAGGTTCTTCAGATCAAAACGAGCCTCGAGCGACTGACTTTTCCAGCAGAAGGTATGCCAAGCCGTGAAGCCTGTGTCCCAATAGCCTTCAATCTCCGTACCCTCGTAATGCTGATTGTTGGCCCAGCGACTACTGACACCTGAGCCATGCAGGGAAAGACACACCCAGGGATTCTCCCAACCGATAGCCAGGCTACCCGTGTGTTTCGGCATATAGGCAATCTGGTAGCCGTAAAAGGGGGAATGGGAATTCGTTTTGTTCTCTGCCTGCTGATAGCTATAGTAACCTGACAGTTGCAGGGTGTTATCCTCACCAAGGCGACAGGTTGTATTAGCTGTCAGCTCTCCTCCCAGCACCCCGACTTTTCCCACATTGATACAGGTCCATATAAACATGTTATAAGGCACGGCGACAATCATATCCTTGATGTGGTTATAATAACCGTCGAGGGTTATCTGGAAATCACAGCTTTCCGACTGCGTGTTATAGGTGACACCTATATTATATTGATCTGTGCTCTCTGGCAACAGGTCGGTACTGCCCAGATGGTAATAATAGCTCTCATTAAAGGTAGGTGAACGGAAGATGTTCTTATACGATGCCCTCAAGAAGAGATCCCGATCCTCAACCAGCTTGTATGACAACGAGACAGAGGGCGAGAGGCGCCGCATGTTTCTGGCACTCTCACCATATTGGGCATCATTCAGATAGAGCGAATAAAGCAGACGGGCTAATGCCGTGAACCTATCTGTGCGGTATTTCGCTGTGGCTGACTGAAGAATCGTGTGGCGATAAGGCTTGTTGTTGATGGTTCGCTCTGCTGAACTTGTCAGATTGTTATACCCGTAATCAAATGAATAATCGAAAGCCCACAGATCCGATGGCGTATAGAGCACCGCTGCAGAGGTATAGGTCTCACGCTGCCAGTAGCTGGCATCATTCTGGTGGTTGGCTGTCAACGGGTCCTCATAGATCGAAGCGTTCCAGTTGAACTTCGCACTCCATTTCAGCGACCAGCCCGAACGGTTATGCGTCAGATATTGCAGCTGTCCGAAGGCATTGCGATCACGGAGTGTCTCCCTGCTTACATTAGAATAATAATGTACCTGTCCGGGCAACTGACGATCATTGTCGTAATAATAGACCTTACCGCTGAGACGATTAAAGGCATCTGGCGTCCAAACAAAGTTCAGCTCTCCATGCCCCGTGTTCATCCTACTATTCTTACGATAGTCCTTCACCACCTGTGTCACATTCTTTACTTCGTAGGGATAGTCGTTCTCTGCATAGGTATATTCACCCACCAAAGAGAAAGCAAAAGCCTCGCTGGTGCTCTGCTCATAGCGTAGGAACGGACTGATATAACCAAAAGAACCTGCTTTCAGTTGAGTCGTCAGATGGGGATGCCTGTCAGCTCTTGGCACACCAAAAGTCTGGATATTCAGCACGGCAGAAGCTGAGGCATTCCTGGCAGGAATAAAAATATCATCATTATCACCAATCACCAGTGAGAGATAATCCACATTATCTAGCGAATAGCGTGAGAGGTCAATCTCACCGCTCTGACAGTCGCTCAGCATGATGCCATCATAGCTCACGCCTGTATGCTTGGCACTGAAGCCACGTACAGACACCGTCTTCAGCCCCCCTGCCCCACCATAGTCGCGCAAGGTGACACCAGCTATACGATTCAAGGCGTCAGCCACATCCGTCACACCCAGGCTCAGCATCTGCTCGCTATCAAGAATACGGAGAGGTGCTGTGCTCGACACTTCATGCTGGCGGCGACTCTCTGTCACTGTCACCTCACGAAGCTGGTGGGTCCTGTCCGTAATGGTGTCATTACGAACAGCCTGCCCTTGAGCTACATTCGTCATCAGGCAGGCTATCAGTAGTATGTGTCTGCTTCGCCTCATGGCGCTGCAAAGTTACAAAATAATTGCGAAACCCATACAATTTTCACAAAAATTACCTATGTGAGCAGGCGATGCCCTAAATCCTCCCTCTGACAGATGCCAATCATCTGACTGACTACCTCATCCATCTTTGGTACCTGCGCCACATAATAAGAGGGATAGTCGGCACAAAGCACCACCAGGTTCATCGCCCTCACACGGATGCCATAATGTGTCTCCAGCATATAGCGATAGAGGTTCTGCTGCAGGCAGTAGTGATAGAACGAGGTATCAGGCAGGTTGATGCCGTTCAGACTCATCTTCCCGTTGAAGCCCTCCGTGATAGGTTGTCCAAAGGCATTCACCACCTTCGCGCTGCGCTTCCAGTCGTAGATTGTAAACGAGCCGTCGTCCTCCTGACAGATCAGGTCGATGGTGCCGGCTATGTTCAGCGCAGTATCATAGACAGGCCACTCCTGACGATAGGGCGTGATGGCATAGTCGCTTACAAACTGGAGGAAATACTGCTTCTCCTTCTCCACCGAAATCTCCTCCGTCTCGCCATTAAAGCAAAAAGGATAGATCGTCTCAAACGTACCATCGCGGAAGTAGTTCTCCGTCTGGGCATGTACGAACGTACCCACCTCACTCGCCATCGTGCCGATCCTGTCCCAAAGCTCCAATGTATCTTCTACTGGGATGCCTTTGTTCTGCCATTGCCGCTCTGCTGCAGCCAAGGGATTAAAGCTCTCGAAAAAATAGCCCACCAGCGAACTCACTGGCAACAGTCGCTGTCGCCCCTTATATATATAAATATGTTCGTAAGGCTCAAAGTCGATGTGCGCATCCTGTTCATAGCGGCCTGCATCCCTGAAGGTAGACATCTTCTCCTGCATTTCCTGTGTTCGAGGCAAGGGACTTACTTGCGCCATACATTGACACTCCTCTGGGGTCATTGTACAACATGGAGACGCTTTGAGTATCTGAGCAGAGGTGACTGTCTGCGACTTTGCCGCCATCTTCTGGGCCTCCATCTTTGTCCAGCGCTTCACTGGCGGCAGAGGCTCCTCCGACAGTTTGGGCAAAGCCAAACCAGGCACATGAGTCTTCAACAATTCTATCAGATAATCGGCACAAGCTTTGTGATGGTTCCACACCTGTCGTTCTGCGAATCTTACCACAATCCACCCCAGACGTGTCAGCAATCCATCGCGATAGTCATCGCCACACGTCAGATAGTGCTGGGGCTCTCGTGTGCAAGGGTTGTAGGGCTCATCGATCTCAACAGCGATCCTCACATCTGGATGCCCTTCTACCAAAACCACCAGATCAGGACAGATCAGCGGCAAGGCATCCGCCACACAGATGCCCACGTCGTTTCTGAACGTCAGACCCTCTGGAAGCTGCTCACCCAACCATTCACAGAAACGGGCTTTCAACCTGCTCACCTCATGGCGGCAGTTCTCGCGAAAGGGGTAAAGCACCGTTCCTGACTCTGGAAGGTGCTGTATAGGATAGGAATCTTGTATCACAGTATCAAGCCTCACCTTTATTGAGGTCAAAAGGTGCGATTGTGGCAGGTTGCTGATTGGGAATGCGGATGGGCCCAAACTCTTTCTCGTAGCGCATGATATTCTCCTGAAGAGCTGCCAGCAGACGCTTGGCGTGCTCTGGTGCAAGAATCACACGACTCTTCACCTGAGCTTTCGGCACCCCAGGCAGCACGCGTGCAAAATCGATGATAAAGTCACTGCTCGAATGAGTGATGATGGCAAAATTGGCATACTCGCCCTGTGCCACATTCTGTGGCAATTCCAGTTGCAGACTCTGCTGCTCTTTGTTGTTATCGTTCATATTCGCTAAAATCTCCTTTTTGCTGCAAAAATAATAAATCTTATCAAGACCGCCAAAGAATGAAGAGGAAAATAACACTTTTCCAATAACAATGGAGGTAAAGGTTCTAACCCCTCTGCGCCTAAAAATCAAATCTCAGGCCAAATTGGAGACTGAAGTTTGTAGGTTTGTCTTTATAGAAATTACTGATGCTACTACCATTATTGAAATAATAACGAATACCAGGCTCTGCATAGAGACCCACATGAGGCACAATGTGATATTGCACGCCTAAACTTCCCCCTATCGACCATTGCATCCGATCTTTACCCATTTCCTGATCTACACCATCTGTATTAGCTTTAGCCTCAACATTCCAATCCACCTGACCACCAGCTGCAAGATAGGCCTCCAACCCACGCCATTGCCATACAGAGAACTGTAGATTCAAAGGAATACCTATATAATGGAGTACTTGATGACGTTTAATCTGATGATCCTTCACGATGGTCAGGAAATCAGAACTCAGTTTGGTATATACTACACCTGTATTTACAGATAGTTTCTTTGTGAGTGGATAGCTGAGTGTGAGTCCAAAAGAGATGGGCTGGTTATGATTCTGATGTTCCTCATAATCTATCAGATATATAGGCTCTCCACGAGTGAAAAAATACTTCTGCTGCATCGATGAACTCATCTGTACTCCATTCCGTCCGTTCCAACTGCTCATACCTCCTGAGGCATACAGATTCATCGACAACTTTCTGTTGTGATGGTGTGATGGATTCTTCTCTTCAAACAATTCCAAAGCAGTCCGCTCATTTTGGTTCTCTGGATTCTTCTGCGTTATTTTATCTTCTTCATTTACTACTGGAACAGATGTCTCAGTAGTAACAGGCTTCTCTGTTAGAACAGGCTTCTCTGTTAGAACAGGCTTCTCTGTTAGAACAGGCTTCTCAATAGGGACAGAGGTTTCAGTAGCAACTGATTCTTCAGATTTTAGCGTTATGACAGATATAGCAGCTTTCTTTGGTGTAATTAACTGAGCCACATCAGATGTCTCATGTGTCAAATCCTTTGTAGTCTCAGAAGCATCTGCTAAAACTTGTTGCTGTTCATCTGTTGCAGGCTGTTGATGCCAGAACAGATAGGCCCCGCCTGTTGCCAACCCAATGAAAACAGCAGCAGCCATCCAACGATATAACGACACGAGACGGCTCTGATGCTTCACCTCTTGATTAAGCGAAGCCTCAATACCTTCCCATAAGTCGCGCTTCGGCTCCTCACGGTAGTCTGCCAAATGCTTTTCAAGCCTTTCGGTCCATTTGTCTTGCTTCATATCTCGTGTCGTTTTATGTAATCCTTCATCATTTTGATTAGCATCTGCTTGGCTCTTGTCAGTTGAGAGGTTGATGAGTTCTCCTTAATACCCAGCCTTTGGGCGATTTCCTGATGGGAGCAATGCTCGAAAATATAGAGATTTAGCACCAGTCTATAGCCGGCAGGCAACTGTGCAATCATTCTGGTGAGGACATTGGGTGGGATACACTCCAACTCTGGTTCCTCGTCGGGTATATC
>JAEEGL011433658.1_pt1 | contig 15282 bp, 12 predicted proteins | sample 9134231 | NCBI WGS metagenome assembly JAEEGL01 (sample SAMN16246548, study PRJNA631951) | gut metagenome | biome: gut microbiome; feature: rumen; material: fiber-attached | host: Bos | place: Iran: Karaj | collected 2018-10 | reverse complement strand
GACATTGCACGTGACGGATCAATGGTATAATACCAGCTTGTGGGAAGCACGCCTTCCGTAACGGTTACATGCTCTCCCTCTGTAATGACTCCCCTGCGTTCCATCTTAAATTCCATAGTCCGCATATAGCTGCTCCTTTATATCCTCATAATACAGCACAGACCGCTTTCACCCGGTTCCCATGATCCTGCTATATCATCTTTAATACAATAGCACTTGTTTTACCCATGTGGATCCTGAGACGCGCACCGTCCACCTGATACTCCTTTGGTTCTGTTGTAAAGCCCGAATCATCCGAATACATAAGTGAAATAAGCCTTACATCTCTCGGGCAGCCAAGCTCATAGCTTATCTTCATCTCTATATCCTTCTCATGATCGTTATTGTTGACGATAATTATGCTTCGCTCCTTACGCGTAAACCTTCCGTAAGCAATAATATTATAATCCTTATGTATTCGTCGGAGCGATCCTTTCCTCAGCTCTTCATTTTCTTTTCTTATCCTGATAAGCTGCCTGTGATAATCAATAAGCTCGTGATCCTCATGTCCCCATGGATAAGTTCGTCTGTTATCCGGATCCGTGAAGCCGCATACACCGGCTTCATCACCATAATAAATGGTTGGCGCCCCTGTCCAGGTCATCTGGATCATTACAGCCTCTCTCATCACAGCCTTGTTCACGCCATGGTTGGCCGCCTCGGAACCCTTGTTGGCCACACGACCGACAACCCTGTTGGTACGTGTCAGGAACCTGGAATGATCGTGGTTGCTCAGTTCATTCATTGCCACATTTATCGATGGTCCGAACATCCTGGCACCGTTGTATTTCATCATATCAAAGAACGCATCCGCATTCCCAAGCATGTCCCATCGAAAATCATCCGAATGCTTCTGCATACCCGTAAGGAACCATGTTACAGGCTCCATGAATGCATCATAGTTCATAACGGTATCCCATTCATCACCCTTAAGCCATGAAGATGGATCACCATAATGCTCAGCAAGGATTATAGCATTGGGATTACCCTGTCTTACCGCTTTTCTGAAATCCTTCCAGAATTGATGATTGAATTCCGGGGAATGACCCAGATCCGCAGCCACATCAAGCCGCCAGCCATCTGCATTATACGGTGGTGAAACCCATTTTCGTCCTATATACAGTATATAATCATACAGTCTCCTGGATCCCTCATAATTCAGCTTGGGAAGGGTATCATGCCCCCACCATCCATCGTATGAACTGTTATACGGCCATGCGTATTCATCATAAAACCTGAAATAGTCTCTGTACGGACTGTTATGATCGATATATGCGCCTTTATCGTAGCCCTCGGCATTTTCATAAATACGTTCTCTGTCAAGCCACTTGTTAAAAGAGCCGCAATGATTGAATACACCGTCAAGGATCACTTTGATATTTCTCTTATGACACTCCTCTACCAGTCTTGCAAACAGCTCATTGGAGGCTTCCAGATTAGCCCTGTCCGTTACTCTTCTTATATATCGGGACGCATGCGTATTGTCATGGTCTCCTTCTCTGAGCAGCTCACCCCCGTCACTTACTATCCTTCCTACATGAGGGTCTATGTAATCATAATCCTGTATGTCATATTTATGATTGGACGGAGACACAAACAGAGGATTAAAGTAGATAGCATCTATTCCCAGGCCTTCCAGATAATCCAGCTTATCCATAACTCCCTGAAGATCGCCGCCATAGAACTCTCTTACACCCATGGTTGCCGGATATTTATTCCAGTCATCCACATGTACTGTATGATCGCCTATATAATTATATTCATTAGTAAGTACATCATTGTCCGGATCACCATTATAGAAACGATCCACATATATCTGATACATGACCGCTCCCTTGGCCCATTCCGGCGTATGAAATCCCGGGCGCACGGTAAAGAAATATGACTCCTCGGTCCTGTTTACCGCACCGCGGACATCATAACGGCATGACTGATTGCCGCTCTTCACTTCAAAATAATACCTTATGGATTCATTATCCAAACGAAGCGTATATCTGTAATAATCGAAAGTATCCACGGATTCGTATCTTTCCATCAGATATCTTTCGTCATTACATACTACAAAGACATGATCTGCATTACTCTTATATGTTCTGAATCTAAGCGTTACCTCTCCATACGGATTGGGTTCAGGCGGATCAACATAATCCACTGTATAATCGGCGAACAGCGCTTTTCTGTTAAGCACCGGCTTAAGCGTCGAAAAATATAATCCCTTGTTAATATCCCGGCTGAAATTGTTATAATTCATCAATATGACTCCTTACTCCCTTATATCCCCTATTCGAATATAATACCACATTGTTGTGGCTTTTTCATCTATTATCTACAAAATATGGTATTACTACTGCCCACGATGTAAAATCGCGGACAAAAGTAAAAAAGACAGCCTCACGAATGCTGTCTTTTTTGGAGAAGGTATTTCTTTCTTATGGGGTATAGCCTTTCGGCTATACAATGTATTGGGGGGTTACAAGTGTATATTAGCACCACCCTTGCAAATAATCCATTCTTAGTTTCCACAAATTTTACAAATTTGGATATCTGAATTTGTATATAATTGCCAAATAATTGCTATTCAACCGATAGATCAGCCCCGTCTGATTCCGCATCGCCGAACAGGCTTTCGAATTCTTCCCTGCTTATCTTTTCTTTTTCAAGAAGCAGTTCGGCAGATTTATGAAGAATATCTATGTTTTCTTTTATCATCTGCTCAGCCTTTTCATAGCATTCGGTCATTATACGCTTGACTTCTTCATCTATCTTTCCTGCTACCTCTTCACTGTAACCACGCATGCTGTGAGCAAGATCACGACCGATGAAAACCTCGTCATCATCATTATCATAGCAGATAATACCGATCTTCTCGGACATACCGTATTTCTTTACCATATTCTTGGCAACCTTGGTAGCCTGTTTAATATCCTGTGAGGCTCCTGTTGTAATATCGTCAAAGACCAGGGATTCCGCCACCCTTCCGCCAAGTGACACTATTATATCCTGAAGCATCTTTCCCTTGGTGTTAAACATTTCATCTCTCTCGGGAAGCGGCATTGTATAACCGGCAGCGCCCATGCCGGTAGGGATGATGGATACCGAATAAACAGGGCCAACATCAGGAAGAAGATGGAAGAGGATCGCATGTCCCGATTCGTGATATGCCGTAATCCTTCGTTCCTTCTCGCTGACAACCTTGGAACGTTTCTCCGATCCTATGCCAACCTTAACGAATGAGGCCTTGACATCCTCCTGTGTAATATACTTGCGGCCTTCCTTAGCCGTAAGTATGGCTGCCTCATTCATAAGATTCTCAAGATCCGCACCCGTAAATCCCGCCGTTGTACGTGCTATCTGCTCAAGATTGACATCCTCTGAAAGAGGTTTGTTCTTGGAATGAACCTTAAGAATATCCTCACGTCCCTGAACATCCGGCGAGCCGACTCCTATCCTTCTGTCGAATCGTCCCGGACGAAGTATCGCAGGATCCAGAATATCAATACGGTTTGTGGCCGCCATTACGATGATGCCTTCATTAACGCCGAAGCCATCCATCTCCACAAGCAGCTGGTTAAGGGTCTGCTCCCTCTCATCATGTCCGCCGCCCATTCCGGTACCGCGGCGTCTTGCGACCGCATCTATCTCATCTATAAAGACTATGGCCGGGGCATTCTTCTTGGCGTCTTCAAACAGATCCCTCACACGGGAAGCACCAACGCCGACAAACATCTCAACGAAATCCGAACCGGATATGGAGAAGAACGGAACTCCTGCTTCTCCCGCAACAGCCTTTGCAAGCAGAGTCTTACCGGTTCCGGGAGGGCCTGTAAGTATTACTCCTTTGGGAATTCTCGCTCCCACATCATTGTATTTTCCCGGATTCTTAAGAAAATCAACTATCTCCTCAAGATCCTCCTTCTCTTCCTTGAGACCGGCAACATCATTAAAGGTGGTCTTATTGTCGCCTGCCGCAAGCTTGGCTCTGTTTTTGCCAAAATTCATCATATATCCGCCACCCGAAGCCGCGCTCTGCGAATTCATATACATGAAGATGAATATCATGACTGCGACTACTATAAGGCTTGGCAGCATATATGCCATAAACCAGTTTTCACGTTTTACATCACCAAGTGTGTATGAAGGAAATTTATCACGGAGTTCCTTTTCGATCTCGTTGACATCAGATACATACATCTGCCTGAACTGTCCGCTCCTTAATGTCACCTGAACGACTCCTGTAGGTACTTCCGAATTCTGTGCTATGCTTATTGCCGCTATCTCATTTCCCTGAAGATATTCCTCGAACTCAGAATGTGAAATATAGTCGGCCTTCTGAGCGAAGTTACCCTTCCATATAAAGAAGAGCAGTATTACCATAATAAAAACGAGGACATAAAATCCTATTCCTCTTGACTTGTTCTCCACTATCTACCTCCAAAAAGTTTTATTCCGTCATGTGAAGTACGCCTATATAAGGCAGATTCCTGTATTTCTCCGCATAATCAAGCCCATATCCGACAACGAACTCATCCGGAATCTCAAATCCCGTATAATCTACACCCACATCATCAACAACACGTCTGTCGGGCTTGTCAAGCATGGTAGCAAGCCTGATGCTCGCCGGATTGCGCTGTTTAAGCACCTTCATGAGGTAGCTGAGAGTCCTTCCGGTATCAATAATATCCTCAACAATTATAACGTTCTTCCCATCCAAAGGCTTATCAAGATCCTTTATTATCTTGACAACGCCGCTGCTCTTCGTCGAATTACCGTAGCTTGACACCGACATAAAATCAATGGACACAGGTATCGTGATACGTTTTGCCAGCTCACACATAAAGAAGGTTCCACCCTTAAGGATACATATAAGATGAACCTCCTGTCCCTCGTAGTCACGGCTTATCTGCGCGCCCATCTCGCTTATCCTCTGATCCAACGTATCTTCACTTATTAAAACACTGATTTCTTCTGCCATATATCCGTCTCCTTATTCTAAACAAAAGGCCTGAAAGTAACCTTAAGAACCCTGACTGTATTGGCATCAATCTTATAACCTGTGCTTATCCTATGTCCTATCACCCAGATTATATGGGCTCCATCAGCCAACATGATCAGTCCGTTTCGTTCGGACAACGGGATTTTTTCATCTATAAGATATTTCTTAAGCTTCTTCCTGTGTCCGTCGGAATCAACGGTTATAAAATCACCATCCTGCCTGTTTCTTATGAGAATACCGCAAACTATTTTATCATAATCAAACCATTTAGTATAGGGTTCTTTCGGTATTTCTGCCGTTTTATCATACTCCTCTATACTTAAGCCGAATTCCCCATAGCCTTGTATCCGGGTAATACCGTTCAGTTCCGGTTTAATATATACTGTCTTTGTTTCCAACTGTTTTTTTAAAATAACCGCCTGCGCTTTTGAAGGAGCATATCCCTCCGTTTCATCCTTACTACCCGCACCGTGATCAAAAAAGAGGATGGCATCGCCTTCCCTTCTGGCTGTTATTCCTTTGGGAAGGCTCACACTTCTGCCACTCTGTTTATCACACAGCTTAAGAACATCCTCGACATGCACCGCTTCCAGATCTTTGCTTGTTGTATATATATCTGCAAGGAGCTTTCTTACAACATATCTTCGGATTATGGCAGGTTCATTATAAAGAACTCCAATTAACAGCCTTCCGTTCTGCACAGCCTCGCCATACACACGGTCCGCTGCCATACCGATATATTCATCAGCCTCCCTCAGTTCATCCGCAACACCCGCTATATGTTCGGCAGCGCCGTTTACTATCCGTTCAAGCTCAGGCACTATAACAGCCCTTATTCCGTTCCTCGAATAAGCTGTATCGAAATTGGTTGAATCATCACAGTATGTTTGTCCGATATCATTAAGATATGCTTCTATACAGGTTCTGGAAACGCCAAGCAGCGGCCTTATTATTCTGCCGCGTGAGGGCGCGATCCCGGATATACCTTTAACACCGCTGCCTCTGGCCATATTGAACAGCACGGTTTCGGCCTGATCGTTAAGATGATGAGCGACAGCGATCGCATCTGCTCCTTCTTCCTTTAGTTCTCTGTCAAATGCCTCATATCTTAAATATCTCCCGGCTTCTTCGATGGTCATGGACATTTCCTTCGCTTTTGCCGGAACATTCTCTCTGTAGATCTTAAGCGGGATATTAAGCTCTCCGCATAGTTTTCTTACGAATTCCATGTCCCTTAAGGATTCCTCTCCCCTTATACCGTGTTCAAAATGTACTGCTTTAAGACTCAGGCTTATAACCTCTTCCATCTCTTTTAACATTCTGAGCAGGCATACGGAATCCGCTCCTCCGGATACCCCGATGATAAGCTTTATTCCGTCATATATAAGGCCTTTATTGATGCAATATCTATATACATTTAGAGTTCGTTTGTTCATACGGTCTCCCTTATGATAATTATATAGTAAGAAATACTTCGTATTTCTTTTGAACACGCTCGCCGCTTAGGCATCATAAGGCATCCACCGTCTTTGACGGTCCCCCTTATGATAATAAAAGCACAGATTACTCTGTGCTTTACTTCTCTTCAGCCTGGAAGACTACTTCATCCTCATAAACCAGCCCCAGCTTATCCTTCGCAACCTCTTCGACATATGCCGCCGTCTTGGTGTATTTCTCGTACTCCTTTAAATCTTCGGCGCGCTTTTCCTCAGCTTCTATCTGTTGTTGAAGATTCTGTTCCCGTTCTATGTATCCGTTTCTTTTCTTATTAAGCGACATCATACTGACGATCATCACCAGACACATCATCAGCACTACCACAGACACCAATATCATGCCAAGCCGGTTCTGTCGCCGCTTTTTAAACGCAATCTTTCTTCCGGTTTTCGATTTAGACATATCTGCCCCTTTTATAGTAATAACTATTTATACTCGATCTAATATTAACCTCAAACCATTCAAACGTCAAGGGGCTGAATTATCAAAGATATTTGAACATGTCCTTGGCTTCTTCCTTTTTAACGGTTTCTTTCACGCTCAAAACCTCTACTTTTACAGGCTTTGTACCAAATTGGATCTCCAGTATGTCGCCTTCCTTTACATCTGCAGATGCTTTGGCCGGACGGCCGTTTATCGTTACTCTTCCCGCATCGCATGCTTCATTCGCCACCGTGCGGCGTTTGATTATCCTTGAAACCTTAAGATATTTATCTAATCTCATAATCCCTCCTGTGTTAATAATGTTCACAAAAGAAAACAGAGGACCGACGGCCCTCTGTTTTATATGATATAAGCTATGATTACTTTGCGTTTACCATATCCTTTAATGCCTTGCCTGCCTTGAACTTAGGTGCCTTGGAAGCAGCTATCTTCATAACCTCACCTGACTGAGGATTTCTTCCTTCTCTTGCAGCTCTCTCTGAAACTTCGAAAGTACCGAATCCAACAAGCTGAACCTTGCCACCCTTCTTTAACTCATCTGCAACTGCATCTGTGAAAGCCTTAAGTGCTTCCTCTGCTACCTTCTTTGTTATACCGGCATTGTTGGCCATAGCCTCTACTAATTCAGTCTTATTCATTTGCTGACTCCTCCTATATTCTGAGTATGGTTTTGCGCTATCAGACGCCTACACCTATATATATACTTTTTAGTATTGTTTGTCAAGGTTAAAATGGGATTTTTCGGGCATTCCGGCGCTTTCCGATGTTACGTAAACAACCTACGGAAATCTACTTTATAAACAGCGTACGATACCACTTGAGTGTTTCAATATAAGCACTGTATACAGCTTCCGAATCCATTTCATTAAGAAGCATCACCCTGTCAATTTCCGTCCAGTTACCGCTCTCATACTGAAGGATAAAATCGTAGATCGCAGAATACGGTCCATCTTTATCAATAAGAGCTCTCGAAACATTCTTTGAAACCTTAACCAGGTTCAGAGCCTCAGCCATAGGCTTATCAAGTATGACATCAAGCACAGAGAACAGGCCCATCATAAACAGCTCCTGGCTTTGTCCGGCCAGTTCAAATATAGGAGCAAGATTCTCCGCAAACTTGGCACGCAGAAGCGATACCCTTGCAACCTCGCTGGGTTTATCGTCGCACAGCTGCTTGGTAACCGCTGTGGTTATCCATTTCTTCAGCTCGCGCTGTCCTAGCATTGCAGCAGCATGCCTTATAGATGTTATTTCAGAATTGATGGCCATATGATTTACCATCTCAAGCAACGAAATAACAAGCGCCGTATCTCTCTGTATGATATCTGCGGCATCTGTAAGATCGAAATCCGGATTGTTTACCGTATTGAGGAGGTCGATGTAGTTGATCTTAACGGGCGCTACTTCCTTGTTTCCCTTTGTGATAGGAACGCGGTAGAATTCACCCTCGTACAGCTGGTATCCGCCTCTTTCCTTAAGGCCTTCAAAGATCTCCAGCGTCTCGATGTTTCCGGCAATAAGCTTAATATCGGGATATACCTTCGAGAAATAAATCCTTGCCTTCTCAATAACTATCTTCTTGTGATCCAGCATGATGTAGTCCATCAGCTTAAGAATACTCCTGTATGGCTCAAAATCAGGAACGGCAAGCTTACGTATAGCGAACTTGAAGCCCATTGATTTCAGCTCCTGTATCCTGTTAACATACATATCCTCAGGCCTTACACCCTTGTCGATAAGGATACATATCCTGTCATTAGGTGCTTCGCACTGCTCTGCTATATCGGAAAACAGTGAAACATTGGTGACAGGAACGAAGATATCGCTGTCCGTTGTGAGGCTCTCAATACCCATTGAATTGATAACTTCAAGACCGGTTATATGACCTGCTCCGTCATTAAAACCTGTCCCGAGATATATCGGATTCATAAGATAGTTCGCCTTCTGTGTAAATATTGAATACGCCTTGACAGACATATCCTCATCAAATAAAGGAATCAGTGTTGCTAACATAGGGTGCATCCTTTCTTGTGGGTTTTTTGTATGAAAATTACTCAAAAAAACAGGTAACTATTCGAAGAGTACGCTTTAAACAGTATATATATGCACTCCCGAATAGTTACATTTTACAATAAATATTCTAAATAAACAATAATAATTCTGCTGTTTTTAACAAAATTGTGGAACAATTTATTATATACAGCACCTGCAGAAAGTGTTAAACCATGCTTGCAGTGGCGGGATCAACGCCCAAAATCTGTTCCACAACCTTAAGTCTGCCATTCTCTACTGCCGTATCAAGTGCATCTGAAACTATCTTATCCTGTCTCTCTGCACCTGACAGTACACCCATTTCTCTTTCAAAATCATCATCAAGCGCCATCTCTTCTGTTATTATGCGCTTACGGTTCTCTTCAGCCGCTTCTGTCTCTTCTTTATTTTCGGCATCCTTAGTTCTGTCAGCCTGTCTGTTCTGTTTTTCGGTTTCAACACGCCGGTCGCTGGCTTCGTGATCGGCTTTGTTTACATTCCTGTCCCTCGAGGTTACCTGCTGTACACCGTATTCACGATCTTCCTCCATATCGGACGCAACCTTATCATTGGTCTTCTTTTCATCCATTTCATCTTCTATGACCTTCTGATAGGCTTCCGTCTTTTCTCCCCTGACTTCTTCTCTACGCTCAAGCTCCTTATCAAGCTGGTTGCTGTTTATCTCACCCTGAAGATAGAGCCTCTCCAGTTCGTTTTGGGAATAGCTTAAGAGTGATCCTACATTCTTCGCAGCCTTACCGGCTTCATCACTTTCTATCCTGTTCCGTTCATCATCTGTTCTTATATCTGAAGGATTGCCTGTCTGCTCCTTCCCGGTCTGAACAGCTGACAGAGGTATATTCTCGGCCGTTTTCTTAAGAACTATACCTTCGTTTATATTTTCAAGTCCTTCCCTGCTTGCTCTTGCCGTATCCCCGTCATTGCTTATGCCGATCGTCTCCCGTCCATCATCAATGAGCTTCTTTTCATCGGCTTTTTTCTGAGCCTCCTGCACAGGCGACGGAACTCCTGTCTTCTGCACATTTATCTCAAGATCCTTGGTTTCAACAGGTCTTATTTCCCTGTATGATGCACTCATTTCATTAATCGGATTTATCTTCATAACCGCCACCTCCTCGTATAATATGTATTGCCCCCTCAAAAACAGTCAGCGGCATGTCGTCGGAACAGATCCTGAATATGACTTCGTCATATCTGTTCCTCCTAAAAAAACAGTCTCCCATGGCAGTATCTGTAACGTACAGCTGCCGCAACTATAAAATCATTGCCGCATTCATCTGTCACTCACTTCCCCATATGTGACTTAATTATAGCATAATTCTGTACAAAAATCAATCTGAACGGCACGTATTTACGCATTATTCTCCTGCTGTTTTACCCCGGACAATTCTTTAGGATCTGTACTGTTTTCGCTGCTGTTGCAAAGCGCAGTGTCTTCAAATGCCCTGTGCCTCACTACAGCCATCAAAAGCAACAGAATAATCGAAAAAGGCGGAACTATTATAAAATTCTCCATAAACGCAGGCATCATCATTGAAAACACGCCCGCCATTGCACATTTATTAAGAGCTCCCGAAACGGCGCTGTCTCTCAGTTCCATGAAACGTTTAACAATAAAAACAAGCGTGACCGCAAATACCGGAATTCCATGCACAATCAGTATATCAAGAAGGCCGTTATGTACCTCGAACATCCCGTCCAGCCAGTCAAGCTTCATTTCATATGAAGAACCTATCCCTGTTACAGGCTGCGATATGAAGGCAGTCCATAACTCAGACCATATTTCCTCACGTCCCGAAATGATGTCTTTGTAGAATATCTGTATCCTGAAGGTATCCTTCATTACACCGAGCCATACATACAGAAGGCTGAAAAGAACGGCTCCCGCAGTTGTCGCAAGAGTTACAATATAGTAAAAAACCTTGTTCTTCCATACCTTGAGCGGAATGATCATCAATACTGCGAAAGCGATGAGGCCAAGGAGCGCGCATCTGCTTCTGTACCATGCAATTATGTTGTAACCCCATGCAAAGAAAAACAGCGTCAGCAGAATGAGCCATCCGGCATTCTTCATGTCTTTTATCTTAACAAGATAATACCGTAAGTATTCGAGAGCATACACGGCAAAGAAGAAACCGCTTATAAGTATCAGACCGCCGTAATTGGTGTTATATCCTTTGAAATACCCCTTCACATCTACTGTCCAGTATATAAAGAAAGATCCTACGTAGCACATTGTTATTATGACCTGTTTATTGGACAATTCTATTTTATTTGAAAGATACAGTATGAGCAGAAAATCCGCAGCGGTAAGAAAAGCTCCCTTGCCCGACCCCACCAGAAACAGATTGACAAGTGCAATGATATCCGCTGCACACATAAGCAGGAAGGCCGGATCCTTAAGCATTTCCTTTACATCAACATAACAGAGCAAAGCCACTGCCAGTCCTATCGATGAGATAACGGTGCCATAGGGTGCCACCGCCTGATACCAGCTGTACAGATGCCATTCTGCCGTTGTCAATACAAAAACAGAAACCATTAACGCCATATTTCCGGCAAATATTCTTCTATCACTTTTCCTCGCAATTTCCATATGATGTCCTATGCATGTTTTGTAAGCATAATAAGTTTTCTGATGATCTTAAATATTTCACCGCCGTAAATAACAGTGATAACCACAAATATGCTGCATGAAATTACAGTTTCATATCCCGTAAAAGCTATCATTACCACAGATTCTGCAACAAGAAGCAGATATGCGGAGTAATCCCTTACAAGCTTAACCTCGGGTTTAACATACCTCCTGACCTTCATAAATGCCAGAAGATACATAAGGTAATAAGATACGGCAGTAGCGGCTGCAGCTCCCATCGCACCATACCCCGGGATCAGGATCAGGTTAAGTACTATATTAACACAGGCTCCGATGCCTGTAGCCCACCCCATCGCTTTTGAATCCTTATATGCCAGGCAGATGGATCCCAGGAAACCGGTCAGCGCTCCGAACACCACAGATATAAGCAGCGGAGGAACAAATCTCCAGGCTTCATAGAACTCCTTTTTAAACATCAGCCATGCAAACAGCCTCACTGTTAGTATAAGAAAAGAACAGCCCACTACCATAAATGTATTATAAGCATTATACATCGTACTGAAGAATTCACTGCTGTTATCATCCTCATAACTCTTCGTTGCCGACATCTGCCATGCCTGTGCAAATATCCTCTGAAATACCGTAAGCATTGCGGGAATCTTATAAGCAACACCATACAGTCCGTTAACGGCTACTCCCTTCATTAGGGATACCAGATATCTGTCCGCTGCATTATTTATCCAGCTGCCGGTTGAATATGCGATCATGGGGCGTCCATAAGCAAGAAGCTCCTTTTCGAAGTCTGCAGAGACAGTTGCGGACGATCTGTATTCCGAACGGCCCAGAAACAGCATTATCACGGAGGCGCAGCTAAAGGCAAGCATCTGCGACAGCAGATATCCGTCAAGGCCCATCTTAACCACCAGAAGCAGGACGATATTGCATGTAAGAAGGATGGCCGTGGATGATATGCTGCCCGTAACAACAAGCTTTACCTTCTCACAGCCTTGAAAATACAGTATAAGGAATTCATACAGACAGTTGGTCGCAAAGAGGAAAATAAACACGAAAAGAAACCATCTCATTTCAGCCCTTGCCGGAATACAACCGGCGATGCATCCTGCCGCTACAATCAGGCATGCCCTGAAGACATAATTAATGCCTATCCTGAAAATTTCCGCTCTCTTATCACTCCTGTCTATCCCGTAACGAAGCGCAGCTTCTCCCATATTTATGGTAAGCATCGGAACCAGCAGGAGCAGAGTTGTCTGCATTACATCCGCAATACCGTAATCGGCGGTAGACAATATATTTGTGTAGAACGGTACCAAAAGAAAAACCAGTATCTTTGATACGAAGTTACTGATGGTAAACAGAGCTATATTGCCTGCCAGATATTTATATTTGAAAGAGCCTGTCGTTTGACTTTTATCTTCCGGCATCTTCTATCCCTGTCCGATCGGATTCACACGGCAAATTGATCATGATCAGAAGGAAGATCAGGTTCAGCGCATAATCTGCCCAGATCAGATCAACATCCAGATATGACTCAAAAAACACAGCCATCAGGGCACACATGGCCGTCATTGCCACCCTGTTGTCTGCGATCCTCCCTCTTACCTTCCACAGTCTTTTATATATGAAATATAATATACCCGCAAAAACAACAATCCCGTGTATTACAACAAAATTGTACATTGCGTTATGAACATTCTTTTCAAAAAAAGATGTAAGTTCAAAGTTCGTGCCTATACCTGTAAACAAAGTATACGGTTTTTCATTATGTACGAGCAGATCAAACAGTTCATGCCATATTGCCTCCCGTCCAGAGAAAACCTCCTTATAAAAGAAGGGAAGCTTAAAGTTCGCGCCCGTCTCGCCGATATATACATACAGTCCCACAAAAGCCAGGGAGCCAATCGTTGCCAGAATACATAAAAGTCCATACAACACCTTACTTCTCCACCATTTCTTGGGAACACAGTATTTAAACAGCATAAAGAGGATAAGCATTATGAATGCACCCCTTGCTCTGTGCCAAAGTGACAGCTGAAATCCCTTAAGCAGGATCATGACCTTAAAAAGCCCGATAAGAAGTACAAGTGAATTCTCCTCCAATGCATCAGGATTCACCCTGTCTGCTGTCTTATCTGTCAGTATCTCAAGCAGCATAAATGCGCAAAGCATTGTGTATATCGTAAATGTCGCTGCCGTATTAGTGTTGTATTTATAATTTTCGAATGTGGTAAACAGCCTCGGATATGCGATAAACAGATAAAACAGCAAATACGCCATATATACTGCGGCAAACATCTTTATCGTCTTTTGGGATATGTACATTTTATCGGACATGTACCATATGAGCAGGAAGTTTACCGGGACAAAGAATGCACCTTTCCCCGAATCGACGATCACCAGATTTACAGCGGTCACAAGGACAAGTGCCACCAGAATACAGAAATCCGCATCCCTGTTTTTCAGCGCAGTCAGGATGCTGACATTATTGAACAGCAGAACCGTAAGCAGACAGAAATTGATCACACCTGCATACGGATATGTAATGTCATAGAATTTTGCAATTATAAAAGTAAGCGCATATATAATAAACATTACCGCAAGCACAGCAATATTTATTACTTCCCGCCTTTTGTTTTCCTGTCCGAAACCAGCTGTACCAGCTTGTGCCACAGTTCTGTCGTTCTTGTTTCCCATGAAGCCGTTTCCCTGTCAAATGCCTCGGAAAGCCTGTAGGCATTTCCGTTTTCCATCAATCTGTCTATCTTCGCCGCTATCTCCCGTTCATCGTACCAGTTTCTGATAACATCTCCATCCTCTACTCCTCCGAACAGTTCAAGGGCACCTATTTCCTGTGAAACCAATATACTGCATCCGTTCATAAGAGCCTCCATAGGAGCCAGTCCGAAGGTCTCAAAGCAGCTGTTCTGTACGAAAAGGCCCGCTTCTCTGTACAGTCCCATAGCTACATTTCCGGATACAAGTCCCATATTCTCAACAAAGGGATATGAATCGATCACCGCATCATCTTTTCCCTTATCACCGATCACCACCAGCTTATACTTCATTTCACCTGCCTTGGTATTAAGGATATCAATAGCACCGCAGATGTGTTTGATCTTTTTTCTCGGCATGCCTCCGCCGATCGTCAGGATCATATCCCTGCTCCTGTGTCCGTAAGTATATGCATCTATGTTTTCAAGCATCCCGGTATCCACACCGTTTATCGCTGCACTTATTTTATCCGAATGCTCAGGATAATATGTCTTAAGCCATCCTGCAAAGTGTTCGGAAACCGCATATATGGCGCTGCAAAGCTCCATGGTCTTTCTTTCCACTCTGTTCATCTGCTCGTCAATGCACTCATTTATTGCATTTTCGTGTTCAACACAGCCATGCATAAGATAAGCCGAAGGTTTGCCGAGAATCCGTGCCCATTTAAGCGCAAGGATGTTCTGCTTTGAATAACCCGAAACCAGCAGCACACTGCTAAACGGCATCTTCAGTACTATCTCGACAGCCCTCAGAATCTTGGATGAAAAAATCAGTCTCGAAGTATTCTCGGGAAATCTCAGCAGATATTCTTTTGTTACATTGGCAGGACCCGTTCCTGTCCTGTAATCTCCCACAACGAATACTTTCATAG
>JAEEGL016584616.1_pt1 | contig 15283 bp, 12 predicted proteins | sample 9134231 | NCBI WGS metagenome assembly JAEEGL01 (sample SAMN16246548, study PRJNA631951) | gut metagenome | biome: gut microbiome; feature: rumen; material: fiber-attached | host: Bos | place: Iran: Karaj | collected 2018-10 | reverse complement strand
TTTTACTGGTACATAATACTTAGGTTTAATTAAATTTAACATAATCATTAAATCTTCAGTAGATGAATGTAATGATAAAGTTTTATCTTTAGGTATAGTTATAGATGTTGCTCCTAACATGGCTATTTCATCTTGTAGTTTAACTAACATCTTTTCAATAGCGTCATATTTAGGTTCAGCAAATACTACTGTATCTGTATTCTTTAAGTGAATATATTTATCATTACCTGATACTATCTTATTAATTGTTTGGAATGGTTTTCCACGATCATCACATACAATTAATATAGCTCTATCATCATCTATATCTGATAAATCACCTATTACATTATCTGGTACTGTTAAATAGTCATTCTTAATAGCCATATTAACTATATTTTGTAATTTCTTACCCATAATAACTACTTTTCTGTGAGTATTAACAGCAGCTGATAATATTTCTTGAATAGTATGTAAGTGAACTGGTAATACCGATAATATTACACGATGTTCAGAATGATTATAAGTATCTTTATAGAAATTTACTAGTTTATGTTTTGGACTAGTATGTCCAATATGTTCTGAAAAACTAGATTCAGATAATAAAGCTAATACACCTTGTTTACCAATATATGCTATCTTACCTAAATCCATAGAGTAAGCACCACTCATAGATGGATCTATTAAGAAATCTCCTGTATATACTATTCCACCATCTGGAGTATTTAAAACATACATAACAGCATCTGGAACACTATGACTAACATTTATTGGGAATATTGATACATTACCGAAGGATATCTTCTTATGTGCCTTTATTTCTATAATATTCTTTTCTTCTACACCTTCAAGTAATAAATATTCTTTTGTATATTTTGTACAATATAATTTAATATCTGGTATATCATTAATAACATCAAATACTCCACCCATATTTTCATAGTGAGCATGAGTAATAAATATACCAACTAAACGATCTTTATTTTCTATTAAATAATTATAATTAGGTATAACATAATCAATACCATACATACTATCAGTAGCATATTTTAAACCACAGTCTAAAACAAATAGTTGATCATCAACTTCAACTACGTAAGTACTTTTTCCGCTCTCATTTAAACCACCAAGAGCAAATAATCTAATTTTACTCATATGATTCTCCAATCTAATAAAAATAAAGCGCACATCAGTAAAATGATTATAGCATAAATTAAAATAAAAAAAAAGACTATTGCTAGTCTTTTTGTAATAATATTACTTCTCTATCCATGACATTCATTAAAGCATAATCTTCTTCATTGTTGCTTATGAATCTCACCATCTTAACACGACGATTACAATAACTAGAATCTTCTAAAGAGACGTAATCATCACCATTAAAATCATTATCATTAATATCTAATACACATATATCTAAGTTTTCTACTTCTGTTATTAATACATAGTGAATACCATTTCTATATACTTTAGCAATAGCGCATCCCCCATTATTAACTACTTCACCAATAACTTGAAGATTAACTTTAGGTCCGATTAATTTAACTATACCAACATATGGAGCTAATTTTTTTATAATTTCTTCTTTGTCATCTAAACCAGATATCTTACTTATTAATTCGTCTTTGTTATGATAATTAACAAAGTTTAAAGCCTCAATAAATAAATTGCTCATAAATCACCTACTTAATAAAAGCATATCCTTCTAATTCAACATATGTTGGAGTTTTATCTTTTTCATAAGTAATATATGCTCTTGTAAATTTAATCATTATATCTTCATTAAGATAATATGTATTATCTTTATATAGATCTTTACCTTCTAATATTATTTCACTTACTAAATCACTAAAATCATACTTATTATTATTTATAGATACATGAGTATAATTACTATAAGATGAGAAATAAGTTAATTTAGTATAATCAGTTATATCTATATTATCATCTTTAATATCACCATAATAAGAATAATTATTAACTGTATATGGTGAATATCTATTTTGATAATATTCTTTTCTTATTGTTTTTAATTCATTTAATTCTTCAGTAGTATATTTCTTACTTAAGTAATCCATTTTAGCATCACTATAAGTAAAGTATTCATATGGACCAACTATATAAGCATAATTATCTTGATTCTTATGTCTAAATTCATAATTTAATCTACTGTATTGACTAACAGTTGAAGTATTAATCATATTGACAACTGGACATACAAAGGCAATTACTATTAATACTATAGATACTAATAGCATATTTTCTAATTTATGTTTAGTTATATACATTCCAATATAGATAGTTTCGAATATAATTAATATCATACCTAAATATCTAGCTTCAGTAAGACCATATGAAGTTATTCTTATTGATATAGATATTATTTGTAGAATAATAAATGGAATATAAGCATATGGTAAATATTTATTTATTTTATTCCATATCTTACTGTCTTCATATACTGTATTAACAGTCCATATAGGTAAACCAACAATAAATAAGAATGATAATATTGGGAATACTGCATTACTTGGCATATGGAAAGAAAATAATATTTTAAACATATAGATATATATGATAGCAAAAGCTACTACTAATAATATACTTAATATATCTTTAAATACTAGTTTTAAGAAATCGGAATCTTTCTTTTCATGATTAACAAACATATATATACCATGAGGTACATAATAACAACCAAATATAAGCATTTGAATCTTTAAGAATTGATCTTCAAATTCATCAGTTATTAAAGCACCAAATATAAGAGTTATTATTAAGAAACCTACTGCTAATACACAATATTTGAATGTTATTTCAATCATACCTAAGAATACATGTTTAAAGTATTCAGAGAAGTTTCTTTTTTGTTTTTTAAATACAATAAATATAAACGATAATAATAATGATAAGAATACTGCTAATAAGAAGAAAGCAAAATACGAACCAGTTAATGTAGTTACACGAATAGCGTGGAATACATTAGCTAATACGGTTAGTATTACACCTACTTCAAAAGCACATATTTCATATATTATACGTTCTCTTTTTTCTTGTCTTAAACTTTCTATATTTAGTGATAAAGCTACGAATATAGCCATTAATATTGTAAATGACAATAATAATTCATCAGAGAAAACATTCTTATCTATAAATATAGTCATAAATATAGTATATAGAATAGTACCACTAAAAGAACAAGGATATTTCATAAATGATTTTTTTGTTTGATCAATAAAGTTATTCCAAACTTTTCCCATACAATCACTTTCTTTCTATTTATATTATAACATAAAAAAAGAGATTAATATCTCTTATAATGCAAATAATAGTATTGAGAAGAATTGTAATATAGATCCTCCTAATACAAAGAAATGGAATACACAGTGATAATACCTCTTTTTAGACCCTATAGCGTATAAAACAGCTCCGATAGTATAAATTACTCCACCACTTAGTAAAAGGTATAATCCAGCTGGTTCTATAGCCTCTAATAAGCTCTTAGTAGATATAAGTATCATCCATCCCATTATTAAGTATAAAGCTAAAGAAGGTTTCTTATATTTTTCTAAATCAATAGCATTTAATAATACACCTACTGTAGCACATAACCATACTATAGCGAATAATATCCAACCAAATGTACCACCTATTAAACTTAAACAAAATGGTGTATAACATCCAGCTATATAAACATATATATCACAATGATCTAATATTCTAAATATTTTCTTAGCTCTTAATCTAGGACTTAAAGCATGATATAAACAACTAATAGTATACATTACTATCATTGATACTCCATATATACATGAAGATACTATTCCTAAAACATTATTATGTTTAGCAGCAAATACAATAGTTAATACTAAACCAGCTACAGATAAAGCTGCTCCTACTCCATGAGATATAGAGTTAATTAACTCTTCAGATAAGTTATATTTGGGCTTAATTAGTGTGCTTTTTTTGCTCATAATATCACTTCCATTCATTTATTATATAACAAATTAAAAAAGAAAACTATGCTTATTAGCATAGTTTAGTGTTAAATGAACAATATCAAATTAAGATTTTATATCTACTTTTATACTTATTTGTCTAAACATTGAATTTTCATCAAGTTCAGGGTTTTCTACTGTTTCTTCAATAACAGGATATTTTTCTCTAATCATATTTAGGTTTAGATAATTAAATCCTTCTTGGAAAGTTAAATAATCATAATCCTTTTTAAGATAATTAATTAATATATCTAAATATTCATTTAAATCAAATAAAACATTCATATTAATTAGATTATCTTCTTTAGTAAATACTGTTATTTCAGCATGATACTCATTATTTTTATATATAACATAGTATCTTGCTTTTTTGGCTTTAAGATTTTTAGCATTATAACTATTCTTTAGCTTTAACCCATTCCATTTTAAATAATCTTCATAGGTTTCTTCTTTAACAGTAAATATGTCTTTGGTACTTTTATTCTTCATATTTATCCCCCTTTCACCTAGACTATAACATTAAAGTAAACTTAAGAGTCAACATCAAAATGTAAAGTTTATTTTTCTTCTTGTTTTTTACTAGATAGGAAAGATAATTTATCTACAATTACTTCAGTAATATACTTAACTTCATTATTAACTTCATACTTTCTTGTTTGAAGTCTTCCTTTAACTCCAACTAAATCGCCACACTTACAATATTCACTAGCCGCAGATGCAACTCCGTTCCATAAAATGCATCTAATGAAATCTGTTTCATAAATACCATCTTCATTCTTATAACTTCTTTGAACAGCTAGGTTAATTGTCAACATACTTTTTTCATCCTCAAATTCTTTTACTTGGGGATCTTCCGTAAGTCTTCCAATTAAATATACTAAGTTGTGCACTTTCATCCTCCTTTCATGATAGCAATATAACAAAATAATATTTACTTAGTCAAAAATCAATATTTATATTTGGTTAATAAAAATAAACTAATAATTGTTATTAGTTTATAAATATATTAAATAATAAAAAAAGATATGCTTTTTTAATAAAATTAGCATATCTTAAATTTCTTTTAATAATCTATTTAATTCAACGGCATACTCTAATGGTAATTCATTCTTAAAGTCATTAATAAAGCCCATTATAAGTAATTCTTTAGCTTTATTTTCACTTAAACCTTTACTCATTAAATAGAATAATTGATCTTCACTTATCTTAGATACTGTAGCTTCATGTTCTAATATACTAGAATTATTTAAAACAATATTCTTAGGTATAGTATCACTTATTGAATCATCATCTAGCATAATGGTATCACATTTTATTGAAGCAACACTGTTAGTAGCACTTTCACATATTTTAGTAGTTCCACGATAATTAGCCATACCACCAAAAGCAGCAATACTTTTAGATACTATATTACTCTTTGTATTCTTACCAATGTGAATCATTTTAGCACCAGCATCTAACTTTTGACCTTCTTTAGCATACGCAATAGATATAGAATTACCCATTGCTCTATCACCAATTAATATACATGAAGGATATTTCATAGTTACTTTAGAACCAATATTACCATCTACCCATTCCATTAAGGCATCTTGATAAACTATAGCTCTTTTAGTAACTAAGTTATAAACATCAGTACTCCAATTTTGAATAGTACTATATTTACATTTGGCTTTATCTTTAACATATATTTCAACAACACCAGCATGTAATGAATTAGCTGAATGTGCTAAAGCTGTACATCCTTCAATATAGGATAATTCCGCTCCTTCATCTACTATAATAATAGTTCTTTCAAATTGACCTAAAGCAATAGAATCTATTCTAAAATAACTTTGTAATGGTCTATCTAATTTAGTATATGGAGGTATATAGATAAATGAACCGCCACTCCATAAAGCGCCATTTAAAGCTGTATATTTATTTTCATCATATTTTACCAAGTTATTAAAATATTCCTTAAAAAGATCAGGATATTGCTTTAGAGCATCATCTGAAGAAAGGAATATTACACCTTTTTCTTTTAATTCATCTTTACCACTATGATATATTACTTCACTTTCATATTGGTTAGTAACACCACTTAAATATTTCTCTTCAGCATCTATTACTCCTAGAGCTTTAAACTTATTTCTTATATCACAAGAAACGTTTTGCCATTTATCAGTATTATTACCAACTTTTTTGTAATAATTTATATCATTAAAATCTATATCTATTCTTGGACCAAAATTAGGGTTATCTAATTCTAAGAATTTTTTGTATGCTTTTAGTCTAAAATTAAGCATCCATCTAGGCTCCCCTTTTTGTTTAGATATATCACGAATTAATTGTTCACTTAATTTTTCCATAATAATCGCCAAATAAATAATAACATAAAAAAAGAAATAATACTAATTATTTCAATTTTTCTATTTCATCTAAGACATATACAGTACAATATTCAATAAAATGAACAATACTAGCTATATCTAATAAAAAAGCTTGTTTAGAAGATTTAATACACATTTCTCCTAATTTATCTATTAAAGCATCAAAGTAATCACTTGGTAATTCTTTTATATGTGATTCTGGAAATTCAAAATCTTCATAGAATAAACTTAAATCCATATTATAATAATCTATTAATTGAACATTCATATTAGAATAATCATTATATAGAATATCACATATATCTTTTTCCGGAAGTGTATAACATCTACCCTTTTTATCTGTTACTACTAAATCATTAACATAGTTTTTAAGATAATCGCCAAACCATAATTTATCAGTTAATAAATGAATAAAATATCCCATTTCATATGGATTTTTTAATTCATCTTTATATTTACTTAAAAAATAATCAATATCAGGTATACTGCTACCCATTTCTGTTACAAAATGGGATTTAGGTCTACCTAAACCAATTAGTTTAGATACATCTGGAGCAATACTTCCTAATAAAAGTGGTTTTTCGTCCATTTGTAACTTTTCATTTACTTTCTTAGCTACTGCTAAATGAATAACTGCTGATGCCATATTATCACCATAAAAATTATATCATACAATATCAAGATTATGATAAAATAATTATGTTAAGGAGTAAGTTATGAGTAAAATAAAAAGTAAAGATAATATTCTTTTAATTATACTATTAATAGTGTTTATACTTATAGTAATAGCACTATTTAAATTAATTACTAGTGATAATCCCGATGAAGATAAAGAAGATAATACTACTAAAGAGAAAGTAAGTACTACTAAGAAAAAAGAAGATATTAATGTAAATTTAACTATCGTTGGTGATTTTCTTTTCGAAGATCCTTTTATTAAAGACTTTGAAAATAATAACTACCAAAGCACCTATTTTAACCGCGTTAAGCATTATTTCGATAGTGATGACATATCTATAGGTAATATGGAAGTTCCTATCTCTGATGGCACAATAGCTACCAGTGGAGACAATTTTAACTTCTGTGCACCAAAAGAAATTGGTTCATTAGTTAATACATTAGACTTACAAGTATTATCTACTGCAAACAATCATACTTATGACCGTAATATTGAAGGAATTAAATCTACTTTAGATTTCTTTAAGAATAATACCCAAATAACTACTGTTGGAACTAATGATACAGGTATAAGTACAGCACCAACAATGAATATTAATGATATAAATATTGGATTCCTAGCTTATACATATGGCACTAATCAAAAACCATTAAAAGAAAAAAGAAAATATATTAATTATTACCGTGATATAGATACTAAAAAGTTTACTAACGAATATAAAGAAAAGATTAAAAATGATGTTGAATCATTAAAAGAACAAGTTGATGTTGTTATTGTAATAATCCATTGGGGAACAGAATTTACTTATAAACCTAATGCTGAACAAAAAGAAGTTGCTAAATATCTTAATTCATTAGGAGTCGATTTAGTAATTGGATCACATTCACATTGTATTCAACCAATCGAAGAATTAACTAGCGATACTGGATATAAAACATTAGTATATTATTCTTTAGGTAACTTTGTATCTGCAGATGATGACATTTCTAGAACTCCTAAAGGACAAGAAACATTCGATAATGCTTATCAAGTTGGATTACTATCTACCCTAACTATTACTAAGAATAAAAATGGTATATCAATTAATAATATTAAAACAGAACCTATTGTTAATTACTTTGATAAAAAAATGCAAAACTTTGAATTAATACCATTTAAAGATTATGATGAAACATATGAAAAAAATCATTTAAGATATAGTTATGGTTTAACAAATAAATTTATAAAAGATATGTATGAATCAGTAATTGATTCAAAATATAGACAATAAAAAAACAGGATTTAATCCTGTTTTTATTTTATTATTGTGGATCTCCTTTATTAACAATAACATATTGAGTACTGTTATATAATACACCATCATATTCCATGAATACGAAATACTTACCATCTGGAAGTTCATTTAAGTTGATATCATCAATTTCAGTACCTTCTTCATTAGCTTCCTTGATTGTATATACATATCCATCACCTTTGTTAGATAGGAATGTTACTTTAATAGCATCAGTTGAACTATCTACAATATAGATTTGGAATATATTACTTGATGCACCAAAGGCGAAATCATATAATTCTGCTTTCTTATATTTATCTAATTCAGAATCTTGTAATTTAGTATAATGTACTTCTTCTGTAGTAAATCTTCTAGATGGTTCATATTTGAAGTTTGGAATTTGTTCTAGTTTAGTACTATTAACACTTTGTTCAGCTAAGTTATAAATATTAGCTTTAAGAGCTTCAAACTTACCTTCCATAATATTTAGTTCTACAGTTTTCTTATTATTCTCATCAAAATCAATTAAATAACTTTCATATTCACTTGCTGAGAATTGAGTACAATTTGGATTTTCAAAGTTAGAATCTAACATATGCCATCCTGAGTTAAATAACTTATGTCCATCTGCAGAATAAGTATAACTAGATAATGCATATGAGAAATACTCTTTACCACCAAATTTATAAACAATCTTAGCAGTTCTATTATTGTAGTCAATATCATATAAAATTGCATGAGATTGATTATTTCTTAAAGAATTACAACTAACTTCTGATTTTTCACCTGATTGAGTTTCAACATTAGCATTATAACCATTATTGAAGATAGATAAATATCCTTCTTTAGTTATATTAACTGAATGTTGTCCACCTGGATAAATGAAATCATCACCAATACCTTTGATTAATAAATGATCGAATTTATCATTCCAGAATTCTTTCTTTCCAAGAATCCATTTAATGTCTCCAGTTTCATAATCTAATGCAACTACAGAGTTTTGGTTTCTTACAGAAAGAATTAAACAATTACTCTTTTGATCATAAGTGATGCTGTTTACCCAACCCCAAGTTGGATAGAATACATCAGTTTTAGGATCCACTTTACTAAATGCTTCAGTTAAACGCCAATCTTTAACAACTTTACCAGTTTCTTTGTCTAATTCAACAATATAATCAGCAAATGTATTAGCATTTACATCTGAAGTAAGAACTATTAAATTACCGTTAGGCATTTCAGTTCCATCATGGTGATATCCGCCTGATAATGTATATTCTCTATATACATAACCAAACATATCAACCTCAACAATACCACCTGTACTAGTTACATCTGGTCCAGGAGATATATTAGATAAAATCATATGGCCATTTGATAACATAGTCATACCTTTAGTATAACCATAACTCAAATACCATCTTACTTCACCATAATTATCATAGGCAGCTGTTGGAGCTCCTAATGATGAAGTTGTAAAATAGAAATATCCATTACTATTTTTAATATCATTTTGAACAACTTTTACTTCTCCAGCACTTAATGCTGTTTCAACCTTGATTGATAGAGTTTTAGATTTTCCACTATCTGTTTCAAGAATTACAGTATTATCATAATTTCCATATAATCCATAAACAGGAATAAAATGATCTGATGCTGCTTCAACAGTATAAACTAAATCATCATCATGTTTACCCTTTAAAGTTACTTTAACTTTCTCACTTGCAGCTGTATTAAACATAATTAATGCTGTTTGTGGACTAAACATAAATGGATTTACAATTACCATTGGATTATCAATAGTAGGATTTTGATCCTTATATGCATCATAATAATCTTTATAGAAATCTGATTGATAAGAATAGAAGTCCAAATTACTTAATTCATTAAATTCAGTATTATCTAAGAATTTTACTTTAGGATCTAATGGATATTTTTCAGTTGGTGCTGTATCCTCTTTCTTTTTAGAAAGGAATACAAATATTACTATAAATAGTATTACGGCAATTGCTGCGATTGCAGCAATTGTCGTATATAATTTAACCTTCTTATCTTTTTCCATAATATCTAACCTCAATATTAACTAACGGCTAAAATATATGGATCATTCTTATTACCACTACCCATTAATACACAGTCAACATTACTTAACTTCATTAATGGTTTTAATCTAGCACAATCACCATAATATCTATCACTTACTTGACCATTTTCAAGTCTTGCATAGTAATATGTATTATAAATAGTAGTTGCGTCACCGTGTCTAACTTTGATTGTTGTCTTTTCACCCTTAGTAGCAGCTAACCAATAAATACTCTTATAACGAGTTCTATCACTAGCTCTGAAGATAGCTGTATCGAAGATTAAGTAATCTTGATAGTTAGGAATACATAACTTAGAGTCATAACGATAAGATGAGTTCTTAGACATTTCATCTACTAAGTTATCGTAAACAGTCTTTTGTCTACGTCCTTCTTCTTTCCATTCTTCAGTTAATCTACCCCATTGATATGATTGTTTAGGTAATAATTCAACAACCTTATTACTATAGTCAGCACCTACAGTAGCCTTACATTGAACTTGGTTGAATTTCTTTAACCATGTCTTAGCTGTTGCATTTGCATAATGAGTATTAATATAGTTAGAAATATATCTTAAGATATTTTCACGGAATGTTGGTGAAATCATATCATATGCAGTACTATATGTACCATCACATGTATTGATTGTCCAAGTTCCTGAATGAATGCTTGATAATGAGTAGCATCCATCTTTTGTTGATCCACTCTTGTTATCTGTCATATATTTATATGGAGTAACTAAGTAAGACCATGATTTAGAATCTTTAGGATCTGTTTTTGTTCCTTTATAAATACCAGCTAAGCTGTATAAGAAGTCTTCACTATCAGAACTATTTCTCTTGAATGATGGACGAACATATACGGCTTTAGTATCAGAACAATAGTAGCAGCTCAATCCATTCATAATGAATGTTGTTGAAGCAACTGCTTTGTTATAAGCACTTGATCCAGAAGATTCATTCTTAGAAGTAGTCTTAGTAATATAATCTTTATATTCTGGAGCTAATTGATTAATACCAGCACATCCATCTCCACAACGGCCAGCAGTATTTGCAGAGTTTGCAATTAATAATCCGAATCTATTAGTTACATGTAAGTTAGATCCATTACTTGCAGAACCTACATAACCATTTTCGTTAATTGGTTTAACTCTAATAGTACTATATACTGATGTAGTACAAGCATCAGAGTTTTGATTTTCATTTACAGTTGAAGCATTATATGTACTTACAATCTTATCTGCAGAGAACATATTAACTGCTCCTGTTGTTAATAAGTTAATTCTTCCGCTATAACTTCCACCAACGTTCTTGAAGTTAGCATCAGTTTTTCTAGAAACGAATTTGCTTACATTAAGTTTAGAATTATTATCATTTACTAATTCAACATAATATCCCCAAATACCAACTGGTGAATATGGGAAGTAAATTGTTACATCATGTTGCATGTACCAATCATTTGGACCTGAAGTTGCATTACCTTTAAGTTGAATAAATTCATCTGGAATATATAACTTAACATTTGTAGATGCAGTGTCTTGAGATTGATATGTATATCCTTGATTGAAATGTCCTTTAACATTTGTAGTAATGATGTAATCAGTCTTGCCATCATCAGCAACATATGGTGTTATAAAGTCAGTAGATGGTGTTAAACCAGTAGCTACTACAGTACCATCTGTTCTTTTTGTAACTCCAGTAATTTCTGCGTTAGTAATTACATCTCTATATTTATTTCTTTGCTTTTTAAGATCAGCGTCACCATTGAAGTATTCATTGTCAGAACCCCATGTTGTTTTCATAATTGTGTATGATGTAGTATTTTTATCTGCACCATCAACATCTACCATTAATCCAAGGTATGTCCATAAGTGTGAAGATGAATCATATTTAGGAACATATTGATTGTTCTTATTAGCTAGAGAAATTTCTTCTCCACCTGTAGTATTACCATGTTCCATTTGAACACCTTTTAAGTATGCTCTAACTTTAGATTGTACAATGATAGTTCTTGTAGCTTCTTTTCTTACACCTGATTCAGTTAACCAAGTATATTTAATTTTGAAAGTACCACCATTTTTGTCTTTAGCAGGATCGCTAGATAGTTTAGCAGGATAATGATAATAAGTTGTATTATCGTCTTCTGCTATACCATAAGCAGCTCTATCACTTCCAGTAATAGCACCCCATCCTTCTGGATATTCACATGAAACATGGTATTTTTCAATATTTTCTTGTTTACTTAAGTCAATTAAATTACCACTTTCATCTGATAAGGCAAAGCTGTAAGTACCAGCTCCGTGGAAACAATTGTATGGTTCTCTCCATACTATCCACTCATCTAAGCTAACTAAGAAGTTTTCTTCTTCTTCACCAGTTACTGGATATGTGAAAAGTAATCCACCTGATGAAGAGTCTAAGCTTACTTTAACTAGCTCATTTTTACCGATTACTAAACCAGTTTCTGGATTTACTAAATCCCCACTTAAGTATCCGGCATCGATCAAGTCCCCAGCCTTGATATAAAGGAATGCTTTGTTTACGTGTAATTCGTTGAAAGCATCTGGATTTTCATCCGCATATACGGAAGCAGCAGATTGAATAGCAGCTTCGTATTTCTTTTGGTTGTCTTTTTTACTCGAACTTTGAATTTGTGAAACATTATATATTACAATTGTACCTACAATTGCAAGTAAGATAATTGTTACAAGAATTTCAATAAGAGTAAAACCTTTTCTTGTGTTTTTCATAACCACTCACTTCTCCTTCATTAATTATCTGAAAAACAACTCATAGTTTTCGCACTATTTCCAAAACAAACTTTGAGTTTATTATTTGATGATACTGGTTTTTGATATATGACATATAAGTCAACGCTTTCACCATTTCTAACCATCTGAGCATTGCCAGCTGGATTTACTTTGGTAGAAGTTAACCTATATTGGTGATCATTCACCTTAGTCATTGGTAAACCATCCTCATCCAATACTGTTGCTTCTAAATCTAATGGATTAACACCTTCACCGTTTAAATAATATAAATCATTAAATATGATTCGATATTTAACGCCTCTCCATGCAAATCCTTGATACAACGTTTGATCAGTAGGAACTAGTCCATACTTTTCTACGTCGTTCTGACTTAGAAACATTAATCCGACAACATCAACGTCGGTATTAACTTTTTTCTCCGAATCAGTAAATGTAGCCAATACCTTGCTACCCATTTTAGCTGGTTCAAATAACCCAGCCACAACTCCCTGATTCTTCGATTCAATTGTCGTCCCTCTCGTCGTTGTTGTAGGAACACTAGTCGTAGTCGTTTCAGAATGTGCTAGACTTTCTCTTTTTAATAGAAGAGTTCGATAAATTACCAACCCTCCTATGATAACTATACCAGCAACGATAATGAATACAGCCAAGGCACCATTTTTTTGCCTCTTTTGTTTTTCATTATTCTGAGTTTCTTCGACTTGGAATAACGGTGGACTCTTACTTGTTACGCTTGGCGATTGGGGGACCGCTGGCGTAGGAGCCACTATCTTGCATCTACAATAAGGACAAAGTTTTGCCCCATCCAATAATTGTTTTCCGCAATCCGGGCACTTCATGTATACACCACCTATTCTATTTAATCTTATCATACGCCAAAAAAAAAGTAAACAAAGTATATTCCATTTTGTTTACTTTTCTGTTAATTTTACGAGCATTTTTCACTACTTAACGTTAATCATTTTTTAAGAAGATTTGACTGAACTTTAATAGACGTTTTACAAACTTCCCCATATCACTATAAGTACTATGGAAATAGAACTGACTTTCCTTTAACATTTTGTTCTTTTCTCTATTAGTATATATCTTATCTACACTACCAGAATATAGGTGTTTAACACATACTTGGTTAGATATTAATACCATTAAACCTAGTTCTTGTACTTTTCTAGCTAATACGAAATCTTCGTAATATAAGAAGATATTTTCATCCATAAAATTAATCTTCTTTAATGTATCACTTGATATTAGAAAGAAAGCGCTACTTACAACATCGACAAAGCTTGTTTCACCTTCATAGTAACTATCTGGATATACTAATTTATGATCATTTATTTTATTCTTAAACGGTGTAAGATTACGTCTAATATCTATCCATGGTGTAATACACTTTAATCCCCTTCTCTTTATACCTCTTTCAAGTATTTGAGGACCAACTAAACCAACGGTTTCATAATTAAGTAAATCAATTAGTTTATGGATATCATCTTCTCCTAAAATAACTATATCCGAATTACTTATAATAAAGTTACATTCATTATATTTATTTATTAAATATTTAGCACCAGTATTTATACCATGTGAATATCCAAGATTGTCATCATTATATAATATTTCTATTTTTTCATTAGTAATAGTCTTTAATAGTTCTTTTTCTTCATCTTTTGATGCATTATCCACTATTAAAATATCATCTATAATATTATAGTCAATAATATTATCTACTAAATGTTTAGTTGACTTATAATCATTATGATTTACAATAATAAAGCAATTTCTCATATATCGTCACCTATATTAATTTTACCATATTTTCTAGTAAATGTAGACAAAATGCTAATTTTTTTGCTATTTTTGAAAAAAATACTAGACTTTTAAACATATTATGATATAATTTAGAAGTACTTCGAAAAGGAATTGTCTCCTTAGCTCAGTTGGTAGAGCAACTGACTCTTAATCAGTGGGTCTAGGGTTCGAATCCCTAAGGGGACACCATTTTTATTATCAAATGGGCTTGTAGCTCAGCTGGTTAGAGCGCACGCCTGATAAGCGTGAGGTCGGAGGTTCAAGCCCCACCAGGCCCACCATTTTAATTTATGGCCCGTTGGTGAAGTGGTTGAACACACATGCCTTT
>JAEEGL015490422.1_pt1 | contig 15283 bp, 11 predicted proteins | sample 9134231 | NCBI WGS metagenome assembly JAEEGL01 (sample SAMN16246548, study PRJNA631951) | gut metagenome | biome: gut microbiome; feature: rumen; material: fiber-attached | host: Bos | place: Iran: Karaj | collected 2018-10 | reverse complement strand
TCCTGAGACCGTTGTCAGAACGGCGGTATGAGAACTGAATATAGAAGAGCAGAAATCCAAAAAGAGGCGAATCCGTCGTTTCTGAAAAGGATGTAAGCCTGCATATGACAAGACTTCCCGAAGGTTTGAATGCCTGCGGGAAGTTCTTTTGTGTACAGAAGAAATTGTATGAAATGCTTGTTTCACAAGCGGCAAGGAGACGGCAACGATCTTCGTCAAGCTCAGCATGACAGTTTTTTCAAGGGCTCTTTTTGAAACGGTCACGGCGAGACTGATCGTTTACGATAATCTCCAACAGTTGCCGCGGAGTAACAATAAAGGGCCGAATCGGAAAGCATTTTTGTTTCCGTTGACCTGATAATGATGTTTGTGTTTCGTACCATAGGTATAATGCGTAACGCTTGCAAACGCGATCATCAGATTACAAATGCAGATGCTTTTATCTTCAATTTACAAATGAGATATAATGATCTTGGAGAAGTTCATATAATACTTCTTATACTAAAACAAACAATGGAACCTTTTATCATATGATTATATCAAAACGCAGTATATTTTAATAAACACAAATATTAGCCCAAAAAAACACTTGACTATAAGTGCGATCGAAATTATAATATGGGTTGAAAAAATACTCTTCGGAGGTGCTTTAGGATGAAGAAAAAAATAAGCTGCTTGTTTCTGTCGTTGATTATGTTGATATCCGTCTCTGTTCCTGTTTCTGCAGCTACGCATCAGAGCACAGGAACGTATAATGGCTACCATTATATTCTGGATGGCGTGCGATATGATGAGTATGCTTATTCCACCGGAGCGTATGCCAAGCATCAGTATATTTTTTGCTATATCACAGCATTTGTCAGTGATATTGAAAGCGGTGAAGAATATTCTACCAACAGGAGTGCGTCCGGATATGGAGACAGTTCCTCCGGTGTGACTACACCCACGATTTATCCCGCAAACAACTGTGCGATAGACGAGATATATACATACCTTACCATTTCCGGCACCAGAGTCGGAGCTTTTTGGCTGTAACCCCAAAAGTTCCCGAAAGCCTGAAACTATACATTTTATTTGGAAAATTCATTCATGAGAAAACACTTGCGTGCCCCGATTGCTTCCCTCTTGATCGTGGTATTGCTCTTTGCTGCAGCATGTCAGCCGATATCCGAACGGGCTGATTCACAACTCTCCCGTGCCGGGGAAACGCACGCGGAGTCTGTTTCGGAATCACGGGCAGCAGAAGATTCTCATCAGCCGGCGCAGGAGTTTGATTTTTCGTCGGTATCCTATTCTTCCATAAATGTACCCGTGGCAGCGTTCCTTTTAAGCGTTTATATTTCCGAAGCGGGTGTTGTGTGCATCGATAACCAGCGAAACGGCTTTTTGATCGGAAAAGACGGGCAGGTCACTTCCTGCGGGCTTCCCTCCGTTTTTCGGCCGCTTGTAACGGAAGGAGACGGGCAGTGGTATTGTCTGAACGGATATGAAACCGTCTACGCGCTCCAAAGCGGCAATTTTGAAAAACAAATCAGTCTGACAAAGGACGGCGTGGATGGGAAGATCATTCAGTGCCAGCCGGATAGTTTTCTGGTGGTGGAGCAGGAACTGTTTCTCAGCTATCATATCTGGGATAACAATAATGAGCGTATGATTTCCTACGGCATCGACAGGATCGAACTGGCGAGCGGGAAAACGAAGAACTGGCTTGAGAAAGAAGGCGATGGCCGGATCGATTTTCTGGGCGGCGACCATACGCAGCTGATATACTGGGAGATCGGGTCCGAAACAAACACAGCGCTGTATCAGAGCGTATCAACGGAAAACGGTATTGTTACAAGGACTGTTCTGGAGAAGGATGCAGATGCATGCCTTTATCGGGAAAAGCTTTATTATTTGGAAACCAATGCTCTTTTCGTGAGAGATCTGTCTACGGGAGATACGGTGCCGATCCAGGGAGACTGGGAAAAGGCCGAACCCGGAAGCGTAGTGCTGCGTCAGGCATACGGCGGCCGACTGATCATTGAAGGCGGAAAAACAGCGTATATCGTCAATACAGACAGCCTGAAAACGGAGAGCGCTGCTCTGCCGGATTTTTCGGCGGAAGGCCTTTCGGAAACGGAACTTGGCTATAACCTGATCGGTGAATGGCAGAATCGCCTGTACTGGTATGTGACGAAGGAACTGCCCGCTCCCGAAGGCGGCTATACCGTTTCGGAATGGACCAAGCTGTATGCCACCGATCTCAGCGGTGGCAATGCGGAAGAGATCCTTGTTCTTTATCAATGACGCAAATTAACAGGCATGGCTAAAGGAGAACGATGAAAAGACGGATAGCTTTGTTGCTGGCAGGTCTGCTTTTTATGAGCGGGTGCGCGCCGCAAATCCCTTCGGATGATTTCAACGGTAGTTTTGCTTATAATACGACGCGTTTACAGCGGGGCTGTGAAACGGAGGAGGGCATTTACTGGGATTTCTCCGGAGTGATTTTGTATATGGACAAGAACTCACAGGAGGCGATCGTCCTTTGTTCCCGCCCCGGCTGCAATCACAGCGGAAAAGACTGCGAAGCCAGAATCGGAGAGTTCCCCGGTTCCGACCTGTGCGTGAATGAATACAGCGGCCAGATATACTACATCTACAGAGAGGACTATATAGGCGCCGGCCGCCAGATCCAGATCCGGTATGAGCTGCGCCGCATGAACCCGGACGGTTCGGAAAAACAGCAGGTGCGCCGGTTTACGCTGCCGTCGGGTACGGTGGTGAGCGGTATGTCGGTGCTGCACCGCGGATATCTGTACTGTTTCGGGGAAGAAATGGTGGAGATCGGCGAACCAGGGGAACCGGATTACCACCTGGTCGACGTTTATCGATTCTACCGACTGCCCCTGACGGGCGGACAAAAACCGGAGCTGTTATGGGAAAGCGATGAATCGAGCGGCCGTCCGCAAACGCTGTATGCCTGTGAAAACAGGGTTTTCTTCCGTTCTGCGGAAGGAACGGCAACGGATTATAAGCCCGTGATTTATGCGTATGACATTGATAATAAAACACTTTCCAAAGTGAATACCGCGCTGGACACCCCTGTTAACGGAGCCGCTTTCAAAGGAAACCGGTTCCTGTATATGACGAGCGGGAACGGTATTTACGCGGTGAACTGTCTTACCGGCGAGAAGGAGAGGAAGCTGGATCTGTCCGATGATACGGAACACAAAAAACAGATCACGTTTCTGGACAGCATCTGGTGTATGAATTACGCTAAAGCAGCGCGCACAGAGGGACAAAAGGCACCCGATGCCGATGAGGCGTGGATCTACAATACGGAAGGAGAATTGGTCAATACGATCACGCTCCCTTACAGCAGAGAATATACTTCGTATGGCTGGATTGGAGAAACGGAAGAATTTGCCGTTTATGCAGAAATGTCCGTGAGCGCAGGAAAGGTGCGTCTGTATACCTTTGACACGACCCACCCGGCGGAAGCGGAACTGGTTTTAAAGAGTGAGATCGCTATCGCCCCTCCGGAGACACAACCGGAAGCAGAATAGGATAGATAAAGGAATGACGGAACCGATATTGTCGATCAGGCAGTTAACCAAGCAATACGGGAATCTAAAGGCGCTGGATGAATTCAGTGCCGATTTTGTTCACGGCATTTATGGCATTTTAGGAGCCAACGGGGCGGGGAAATCCACGCTGATGAATCTGATCTCGGATTCCATCAGCAGAGACAGCGGAGAGATCCTGTATAAAGGGACGGACATACTTAAGTGGAGAAAAGAGTTTCGAAAAAAGCTTGGTGTTATGCCTCAGGAGCAGGGGCTGTATGAGCAGATGAGTGCTTATTCTTTTCTGATGTATATGTCGAAGCTGAAAGGAATACCCGGGAGAGACGCTGACAGACAGGTAAAAGAGCTTCTTGGGCAGATGAACCTAGGGGACGTTGCTTTCAAGAAGCTGGGCGGCTTTTCCGGCGGTATGCGGCAAAGAGTGCTCCTGGCACAGGCACTGTTGGGAAATCCGGAGATCCTTCTCCTGGATGAGCCCACAGCGGGACTCGATCCGCAGGAGCGCATCCGCATCCGGAATCTGATCGCGGAGTTGTCCGAAAATCGGGTAATCCTTCTGGCCACCCATATCGTCAGCGATATCGAACAGATCTCCGGTCGGATACTGCTGATGAAACAAGGGAAACTGGTTTGTATCAAAACTGCGGCCGAACTTACGGAAGAGTTAACTCCGATGGTGAGAGAAAGCAGAGTCGAGCCAGAAATGTTGAAAGAATGGTATGCCCGATATCGGATCGGGCGGGTATCCCATAAAGCGGACGGTCTTTACGCCAGGATCCTGGGCGAACCGTATCCTCCGGAAGCAGTGCCGGTGGATGGCGCGGATCTGGAGGACGTATATCTATACTATCTCGGTGAAAGCGTATGGGAGAATTAAAAAGACTCTTTGCCTCCCGGGGCTTTTTGGCTGTTTGTCTGATCATTATTGCGGGATCCTGCCTGCTGTATCTTATGGAACAGTGGAACGGGCCGGTTCCTTCTGCGGCGTGGCAGAAGGAGGAAGACGTTTTCCGAACGACGCTGGAAACACTGCAAAACTTTCCGCCGGAGGAAGCAGGAGAGCGACTGGAGAAACTCTATAAAGAGGAATGGAACCGACCGGAGCTTGACTGGGAGAATATCGGCGCGTTTACGAGGTTGAGAGAACAGATCAAATCACTGGAAGACTGGGATGCCTTTTTGCAGAAGATCGAGGAGGATGCTGAACGGCTGAAACAGTTCTCGATTTTTCAGAATTCAAAAGAATATACGAACAGAAACATCCTCCGGACGGCAGAAGAATACGGAAAGATCAAGGGCATATCTCTTTCTCTGGGGCACGATCAGGCGATTACCGGGCTGCTTGGATTCCGGGCCGGAGACTATTTGTATGTCCTATGGATGCTGTGCTTGGTATGGATGTTTTTGCAGGAACGCCGCCGCTCGTTGTGGAATATGATCTACGTAGCACCAAACGGCCGCACGCTCCTCGCTTTGAAAAGGCTTGTTATCCTGGCGGGTGCCGGAGCAGCGGGAACGATCCTTATATATGGCGGTGCGCTGACAGCGGGCTGCCTTCTGTACGGGACTCCGGAATTGTCCCGCACGGTACAGTCGGTTCCCATGCTGCAGACGGTAGCGCAGCCTGTTACGCTGGGTCGCTTTTTGCTGGGGTATTTTCTGCAAAGGATCCTGGCCGGATTTATGCTCGGAAGCTTCTTTTATGCGGTGATCGGACGATTCCGGACTCTGACGGCCGGAATTCTGACAGCGGCAGCTGTCATCGTGGCGGAATATACCATTTTCTGGACCGTGCCGCTGCAGAGCAGCGGGAATATCTTTTTATATGCCAATCTGGCATCCGTCATCGAAAGCGGCCGCATATACGAATACTATCTGAACATCAACCTGTTTTCTTATCCTGTTTCGACACATACGATCCAGCTCACGTTTATCGTGGTGATGGGTGTGGTTTGTAGTGCGGTCTGTATTGTCAATCAATGTTTGCTGCGCCCCGGGAAGGGAAGAAACTGCTTGGAACAGGCCCTGCAAAAGCTCCGGAGCGTCACGGACGCGGTGTGGACAAGGAGCCCGCTATGGCTGCAGGAGATCAGGAAATTGGTTTTTCTGCAAAAAGGATGGATCCCGTTCATTCTTTTCCTTCTGCTGATGTTAAATACGCTGTTCGGAGCGCCGATCGGGTCCGCTGCCGATGCCCAGCTGGCCGACCGGTTCTGTTCCGAACACGCAGGACCTGTGGCAGAGATCACCCGGGCAGCCTGGAACAAGTGGAACGAGACGGTGACAGAAAGCTTTGAACGGAAAGACCTTTCCGCAGCCGAAGAGAATGGTCTGCAGATCCAGCGTTCCGCATTGGAAATCGTAAAGGGACGCATACAGCTTTGTGAAGAAACAGGTGGATGGCTGGTCAGCGAAACGGGCTTCCCCCGGTTTTTCTCGAAGGATGCGATAAGGTCTTATCAGGTATCGTCACTATTGTTTCTTCTCTTAATTGTGCTGACGGCGGGAAGTATTTCCACGTTCGATTCAGAAAGCAGAATGAGAAACAATCTGCGGAGTACCATACACGGTCGAAAAGCACTATTTCGGGGCAAAACGATCGCGTTGTTTTTGCTTATTCTGACAGCGGCGGCCATATATACCTGGACGGAATACCGTCAACTGGTACAGGTGTTGGATCCGGCGGTTTGGAACACACCGACGGATAGTCTTCCCATGCTTGACATCCCTTGGTTTAAGGGAACTTTTGGAGGCTTCTATCTGCTGCTGACGGGAATGCGTGCCTGTTTCTGCGCAGTACTAGGCGGCATTCTCCTGTTGATCTCGGAGAAAGCGATGAGAACAATAACGGCTATGGCCTGGGAAGGACTGGTGTTGATGGTGCCTTCATTGATCGATATGGCCGGAGCGACGATGCTTCGTCCGCTCAGTTCCGCTTCTGTGTTTGGAGGATGGCCGATGGTGCTTTCCGGCATCGGACCCGCGGCAATAGGACTCTGGTTCGCTGCGGGCATCATTGTCTGGCTATTGTTGGCTGCGAGGAACAAGGATTAGAGGAAAGAAGAGGCTGCTGTAAGTATAAAAGCCCTCGGGAAAGGGCAAGCTATTTCCCATGAAAAAGTACAGCCGCGTTCGTCCCGACCGCAGCGGGCAGGCTGGCGCCTGCCTCCTGCCCTACACCGTGCGCCCCGTTTGCAATGGTCACGAAAAACAACAAGGAAGGAAACAGGACGCAGGGTTTGGGCAGTCGCCGAGAAGAAAGGGCAGCCTCTGAAAATGCAAGTGCTTCTCCGGATACAATGACCGCATTCGTCCCGCCCGCAACGGGCAGGCTGGCGCCTGCCTCCTGCCCGCCACCCTGCGCCCCGTTTCCAACGACCACGAAAAACAACAAGGAAGGAAACAGGACGCAGGGTTTGGGCAGTCGCCGAGAAGAAAGGGCAGCCTCTGAAAATACAAGCATTTCCCGAGACTGCCCTTTCTTCTTGGCTCGTTGCTGTATAAAAAAGTCCGGCCGCCTTCTGGCAGCCGGCAAAAGAGTTGTTTAATAAGAAACGGGGATTCTTATTAAAACGAGGTGAGCAAACTACTGCCTCGCAGTAGGTTGATTTAAGTATATACGCGAAAAACGGCTTTGTCAAGCCATTTTTTAAATGCTCGCGGTAGAAACCTGCGAAAACCGGACTCGGAGGAAATATTCCATAACGGGGCACAGAGGAAAACGGATAAGGATCGAGAATATTGGTTTTTTATCCTGCAAAGGGGTCCGCGATGCGCTGTCTTCACGCCGGGCTGCTGCAGTATAGCAGGATAAAAATCGGAGACAGGGCATTTTTATCCTGTCGTTCGGAGCCGATTTCGGCGGCAACAGAGGGAACAATCCCTTTTTTGGGAGGATAAAAAGTAAAAAAGCTCCTTTTTTATCCGCATGATGCCCGCAACGATCTCCATGTTCCTGAAAAAACGAACATAAAAACGGATAAGAATCGCAGATCGCCGGTTTTTATCCTCAAGGACGGACATGATATCCGCTGAAAAGCCCGTTCCGGTCAATGTTTACGGTCGTAACAGCATAATCATATGCCTGCCGGAAGGACTTCGCGGCCGTTCAGGCAGCAAAGAGCCGCAGGCACGGCAGCGCCAATTCCAGAAAGCGGTTTCTTAGCCGCTCAGGCGGCAAATAAGAGAGAAAGGCCTTTTTACCATATACAGAAGAAGTGAAATACGGCTATTTTAGTTTTCCGTCTGTTCATTCTTTCCGATCCATGATATAATAATTATGTGTAAGCCCTGAAAGGCGGAAAACTCACCGCCCGGTTTAACCTGCGTTCTCCCGCAGGCGCAGGAGAACGACGCAGACAGAAACGGTGATGGAATGAAACGTAGAGGAATAACCCTTATCAATATTGTTATCATGGGTCTGATATTGGCCTTCGTGGTCATCTACTCCACCTATGAGAACAACGATATGTACAGGAACCAGGTCCGGAACTTCGAGAACACGACGGTCACGATGGAACGGGTGACGGAGAATTATCTGGACGGCGAGCAGGGGATCTGCGATATATGGGCCAAGTATATCAACGCGAAAGGGATGACCCTCGAGGAAGCCACGGAGTATATCCGGTTATCGCACGTGCTCGAAAACACCTCGGCTCATCTGATCTACGCCGATACGCTGACCGGGCTCTCCACGCGCCACCCGGAGGGCTCGCCGGACTATGCCGTATCGTATGAAAATATCGATCTGTTCGGCGATATGGAGTGGATCTCGGAGCAGCCCGGCGCCGCCAACATCTCGCGCGCCTTTACCAACCCGATGAACGGCGTGCAGTCGCTCGCGTTCTGCAACCGGATCACCGTGCTCACCCCCGACCGGGCTTCCAGCCGGCCGGCGATCGTTCTGCGCATCGTTCCGGTATCCGATCTGGAACAAAAATGGGTTTTCCCCCAGGAGGGCTTCCGCAACGCCGAACTGTCCATGATCGACGCGGACGGCAACTATATCATCCGGGGCAAATCGTTCAAGAACTCGAATTTCTTTGAATTTTACAAATCGTATAATACGTCCGACCCCGCCGCGCTGCAGACCCTGACGGAAGAGATCCGGCAGGATACGGGCAGCTTTTCGATGCAGGATTCTCACGAGGCCGCCTGCAGGATTGCGCATACGCCGCTTCACACCACCATGGGATGGACGCTTCTCAGCTATGTTCCGGAAAACGATCTGAGAGTCAAGACCGAGAACTGGAGCCTGATCGGCGTGGTGAGCGGAGGGCTTCTGCTGCTGTTCCTGCTCGATATGCTGTATATGCAGCGCGTCAACAAGGATCTTCAGAAGATGACCCGCGAAGCGGAATCGGCGAACCGGGCCAAAACGGAGTTCCTGTCCACGATGTCGCACGATATCCGCACGCCGATGAACGCTATCATCGGCCTGACCACGCTCACGGAAAGAAATCTGGGCGACACGGAGTCGGTGCGCGACAATCTCCGCAAGATATCGCTCGCGAGCAATCATCTGCTGACCCTGATCAACGATATCCTGGACATCTCCAAGGTGGAGAGCGGAAAGCTGACGCTGTCGCCGCTGACCTTCTCGATCGTGGAGACCGTGGAGAATCTGGTCAATATCTCCCAGCCGATGATCAAAGAAAAGAACATCGATTTCAGCTTCCGCATCAACCGGATGGAGAAAGAATATTTGTTTGCCGATCAGCTGCGGCTGAATCAGATCTATATCAATATTCTCTCCAACGCGGTCAAGTACACCGAACCGCTGGGCAAAGTGAGCGTGGATCTCCGGGAGGAAGAGAGCGAAAAGGCCGGCTGTGTGCGGCTCGTCTATACCGTGGCGGATACCGGTATCGGCATGTCGCCCGAATTTATGAAAAAGATGTATCAGCCGTTCTCCAGACAGACCGACAGCCGCGTGAATACGATCCAGGGCACCGGCCTCGGGCTCGCGATCACCAAGCAGATGGTCGATCTGATGGAAGGCACCATCGAGTGTCAGAGCGAGGTCGGGAAGGGAACGACCTTCACGATTACGCTGGATATTCCGGCCGCCGACCGCCAGCTCTCCGATATGCAGCTCGATCCGATCGACGTGCTGATCGTGGACGACGATCCGATCCTTTTGGAAACGGCGGTGGACACGCTCGAATCGCTCGGCGTGAACGCCGAAAAAGCCGACGGCGGGCTGGTGGCGCTCGGGATGATCCGGCACCGGCAGGAACGGAAGCGTCCGTTCGACGTCGTGATCCTCGACTGGAAGATGGCCGGCATGGACGGCATCGAGACCATCCGGCGGATCCGCGCGGAGATCAGCGAAAACATACCGATCCTTCTGATCTCGGCCTACGACTGGTCGGAGATCGAGGAAATGGCCCGGGAAGCCGGTGCGAACGGGTTCATCAGTAAACCGCTGTTCCGGTCCACCCTGTATAAGAAGATCAGCGAGCTTCTGGGTGTGGAAGCGAAGAAAGCGGAGCCGGAGGATGACTATTCCGACATCTCCGGCATGAATATCCTGATCGCGGAAGACAACGACGTCAACTGGGAGATCATCCAGGCTATGCTCGGAATGTTCGGCATCCACAGCGAAAGGGCTGCCAACGGACGCATCTGCGTGGACAAGATGCGGGAGGCGCCGGAAGACAGCTACGCACTGATCTTTATGGACGTGCAGATGCCCGAGATGAACGGTCTGGAGGCCACGCGCCGGATCCGCAAACTGGAGAACAGCTGGGCGGCATCGATCCCGATCATCGCGATGACGGCCGACGCTTTCTCCGAAAACGTTGCGGAATGCCTGAACGCGGGAATGAACGGGCATATCGCCAAGCCCGTCGATATCAAACTGGTGATCAAAGAGATCCGGAGGATCCGGGAAGGGAGACAAAAATGAAACGACTCGTAAGCATTGTACTGGCGGTATTTCTGCTGGCAGCTGCAGCGGGATGCGGCGGGGGAGAAAAAAAGAACGGCGAGTTCAAGCCGTCGCTCGATACGAAGATCGCGGGCACGGTCCGCGTCGCGGGGCATTACAGCAATTTCGAGGCGCTGGAGGCGGAGTTCAACGCGTTCCAGAAACTCTATCCGAACGTGGATCTGACGTATACGTATCTCGACAACTATAACAAGATCATCGCCACCACTCTCGCGAGCAGCGATGCTCCCGATATCTTCTTTACGTATCCCTGGATGGCCGGGTCCGAAATACTCACCGACTATGCCGAAAACCTGGCCGACAAATCGCTCGGGATCGATCTCGGCTGCATCCGCGCCGATTCTCTGTACAAGGATGTGGTGGATGATGCGCCGACGGCCCCGATCTACACCACCACCTACGGTATGATGGTGAACGAAGATATCTTCGCCAAGGAAAAGATCGCGGTCCCCAAGACCTACGATGAGCTCGTCGCAGCCTGCGAAGCGCTGAAAAAGGCCGGATACGCCAGCCCGATGCTCGGCTACAACCGCGGCAACTTCCTGATCTATCCGATGTATTTCCCCTATTTCTGCGCGAGCGTGATGGGCAACACGGAGGCGCTCGCGGCGCTGAACGAGCTGAATCCGTCCGCCGGAGAATATATGCGCGGAGCGCTGGAGCTGGCAGCCGATTTTATGAGCCACGGATTCATCGATCTGCAGATGGCGGAAGAGCTGGAGAACGACTATCAGGACGTGATCATGCGCTTCTTCCAGGGCGATATCCCGATGATGCTGGCGTCCGGCAATACCGTTTCGGGCACCGAGAAGCGCGAGAGCCAGTCGGAGGCGTTCAAGGCGCATCCGTTCACCTACAGCTTCCGGCCGGTGCCTTCGACAGCGGAGGGCGGCTATTTCCTGAACACGGTGTCGATGGAATTCGCGGTGAATAAAAACAGCGCCAATCTGGCGCTGGCCAATGAATTCATGCGGTTCCTCATCTGCACGAAGGAGCTCAACCGGATGGCGGAGGCCAAACGTATGGTGACGCCCTGCACGGATATGTCGCTGGACAAGATCTATGCCAGTTTCGGCGAGATCGATGCCAAACGGATCATCAATACCGCAAAGCTCGGGCTGCAGGACGCGCCCGACGCGCAGGTCCGCCGCGCCGGATGGCAGGTGTCGAACGGACTGATGACCGTCGACGAAGCGATCGCCGCCTTCGGCCATCTGGAGTAAGGCCGGAAAGAAACAGAAAAAACAAGCCCCGGGAAGCGGAGAACTTCCCGGGGCGTTTTTATGTCTGTAGGTTTTCAGCATCCTGCCGGGCAATGCCGGCCTGCCGGCCGTACAAAACTCAGTACGTGCCCGCCACGTCGAGCGTCGATCCGGAGGCTTCCTTTTTGACCTTGGAAGAGGCGATCTTTTCGTCCAGCATCTTCTTGAACAGGTCGCCGTCGATGTGGTTGGGATCCACCATCTCGCCGGTCCAGTCGGACAGATGCATCGCGTTTGCCAGGGAAACGCCCTTGATGCCTTCCAGACCGGAGGCCAGAAGCGGCGTGCCCTTCAGCACCGCGTTGGCGAAATTCTGGAAGATGCCCATATGCGCGACCAGTTTGGGAGCTTTCGGGGGCTCGATCTTGATCTTCCAGCACTCGGGCTTGCCGAAGCCCTTCTTCCACGTGGCGTTGAATTCGGGCTCGGAGATGCGGTTGCGGTAGAACATGATCTCATTGTTCTCCACGACGATCTTGCCCCGGTCGCCGGAGATCTCCAGACGGTTCGTGCCGGGCGTCTCATGCGTGGAGGTGACGAACAGACCGGTGGCTCCGTTCGGGAACTCCATATAGGCGGTCACGTCGTTCTCCACTTCGAAATTGCGGCCCTTGCCATAGCCCATGAAGGCGCGGACGCCGCAGGGCATACCGACGATCCACTGCATCAGGTCGAGGTTGTGCGGGCACTGATTCAGCAGCACGCCGCCGCCTTCGCCGCCCCAGGTGGCGCGCCAGGTGCCGGAATCATAATAGCTCTGGCTGCGGTACCAGTCGGTGATCAGCCAGACCACGCGCTTGATCTCGCCAAGCTCGCCCTCTTCCACGAGCTCTTTCACCTTGGCGTAGACCGGGTTGGTGCGCTGGTTGAACATGATGCCGAACAGCTTGTCGCTCTTGGCCGCGACCGCGTTCATCTCTTCCACCTGCTTGGTGTAGACGCCGGCCGGCTTCTCGGAGATCGCGTGCAGCCCGTGATTCAGCGCTTCGATGACGAGCGGAGGATGGAAATAGTGGGGCGTTGCGATGATGACCGCGTCGATCGGCGCTTTTTCGAACATCTCCACCGCGTCGGCATAGATCTCCACCTTGTCGCTCAGATTCTTCCTGGCCCACTCGCGGCGCTCTTCGGCGATATCGCAGACAGCGGTGAGCTCGATCTCGGGCACGACGCCCTGATCCAGGTTGCGGGAATGGCTCGAGCCCATATTGCCGAGACCGACCACGCCAAAACGTACTTTATCCATTTTTGCTCCTTTCTGCCCGACGGCTCCTGCGGCCCGGGCAGTGATTTATTGTGCGGGCTTGCGCCCCATGTCTTTATTCCGGCAGAGCCGCAAGAATTTTCCTGAGGGCTGCGGCAGCGGCGGCATAGAGCCGTGCGCCCTCGCCGGCATCGGCGGAGACGGCGGCGGATGCGCCCTCTTCCAGATCGCTCAGGCCCACGAAATTGTGCAGATGCGGCTCGAGAGAGAGGAATCCGTCGTATCCCCGGCGGGAGAGGGCCTGAAGGATCTCCGGCACATGACCGTCGCCCCGGCCGGCCACGGTGACATGGCCGTCGGCCAGGAACGCGTCCTTGATGTGCATATACGTGATGTACGGCTCCAGCAGAGTGTAGGCGTGCGGATAGGTCTCCACACCGCACTGCACGAAGTTCGCGGGATCGAAAGTGCACTGGTAGTTCTCACCGTAGAAATGCTGCATCAGATCGAGGCAGCGGGCGGCGTTGTCGCCGTAGATCCCTTTTTCATTCTCGTGCTGCAGACGCAGACCACGGCGGCGCGCTTCTTCCACGAACGCTTCGGTGCGGCGGAGCACTTCCTCGCGGTAGATCACGGGGTCCGCCCCCTTGGGCATATAGAAGCTGAACAGGCGGATGATGGGCGTTTCGAAGAGCTCGGCCAGATCGCAGGCGTTTTTGAACTTCTCGAAGTGCTCCTCAAACGGATCGGTGATCTTGATTTTGCCCAGAGGAGAGCCGATGGCGGAAAGCTTCACGCCCCGTTCATCCAGGCGGGCTTTGACGGTCTTCGCCTCTTCGAGCGTGTAATCGCACAGATTCTTGCTGTCGACGCGGCGGGCTTCGATATAGTGGATATCGAGGGATTCCAGCACGTCGAGCTGCACGTTCAGATCCGGCGATATTTCATCGGCAAAGCCGGACAGTTGATATTTCAGCATGGATCAGGCCTCCTCATCCGCGGCGATCTTCTTCAGGTTTTTGAAGCTGACCGCCAGAGAATCGAAGGGATCGCCGTCGCAGATATCCTGTTCGATGACGATATCCTTGACGTTCGCGTCGCGGCAGGCACGGTAGCATTCGTGCAGATCGAGGTTGCCGACGCCGACCTCCGCGAAGGCGGGCGTGCGGAGCTCCACGAGTTTGAAATCCTTGAAGTGGCAGACTTTCATGCGGTCCTTGGCGCGGCGGATGTAGTCCGGCGGGTTGACGCCGCCCATCTGCAGCCAGTAGGTGTCGAGGATGAAGTGGAACTCTTCGGGGACGGTCTCGTTGAACAGAACGTCCATGCCGAGCGTGCCGTCGAAGCGCTGGAACTCGAAATTGTGATTGTGATAGGCGAACTGCATGCCCGCCTCTTTGATCTGATGCGCGATGGGAGTGATATCCCTGACGAACTGGCGGAAGCCATCGAGGCTCGTCTGATACTGTTTGGGCATGCTGCCGAGACCGATGGTATCGCAGCCGAGCAGCCTGTGCTCCTCGATCAGTGCGGGAAGATCTTCCTGCATGCGGACGAGCGGGCTGTGGGTCACGCACACGTACAGGTCGAGCTCATGGACGAGATCGGCGAGCTTATGGGGATCCATCGGTCCGAAGCCGGAGATCTGAATGGTTTTGAAGCCGAGAGCCTTGATCTTGCGAAGTGTTTCTTCGATCCCTTCCGGGGTCTTGGTGAACTGGCGCACGGTGTAGAGCTGCGCGCCTAACGTCATAGCCATACTGTATTCCTCCTTGAAAATGATTTATTCCATATGCCGCCCGGGGAAATGCCGGCACGCGGCAACGAGGACAAAAACGGTGAGTGCGCCCTGAAGGCACAGAAGCAGGATGCTGAGCACCCGAAACGCGGCGAAGAGACCGCCGAACAGTTTGATGAGCGCGATGATCGCGACCGAGAGGATCAGAGACTGGTACAGGCTGGAAGCAGCGGAGCCTTTCGGACGCTCGGGATAAAACCGGCCGAACATGCGGATCATGCAGACGGCGAAGCAGAGGAGCGCCGCGCCCTTCAACCACAGGGACGGCAGACCGAAAAGGGCGGGCAGAGAGAAGAGAAAGCTGCCTGCGGCCATAAGCAGGTCGAAAAGGGGCGTCTGCTTCTGATACAGAAGCACTGCCATAGAGCCGGTAAGAAACGCGTACCCGACGATATCGGGCAGGATATCGGTGATGCCGACGATCACGTCGAAGCCGACGACGCCGGCACCGAGACAAAACAGAATGAGAGCCATAAAAACCTCCGGATCAGGATAGGT
>JAEEGL014845526.1_pt1 | contig 15283 bp, 10 predicted proteins | sample 9134231 | NCBI WGS metagenome assembly JAEEGL01 (sample SAMN16246548, study PRJNA631951) | gut metagenome | biome: gut microbiome; feature: rumen; material: fiber-attached | host: Bos | place: Iran: Karaj | collected 2018-10 | reverse complement strand
ATACGAAATGAACAAGCTTTTGGGAACAAACGCCGTGATCGAGGAAAACAGAGCGCTGTTCGGCAAAACCTCCTGGCCGCGTACGCTGCTGTTCTTCATCGCGGTATATATCATCGGCTCGACGATAACGGGGATAGTATCCGCCGTGCCGCAGCTTATTTATATTTTCTCCAACGAAGCGGTGAAAGCGTATATGTTTTCGGCGGGCGCGACGGCGGACGGAGTGCTGAAGCTGATCGAATCGGAGGGCGGTTATCCTCTGTGGACGACGGTATTCTCGCTCGCGGCGAACGTTTTTATCGGGCTTGCGGCTCTGTTCTTCTGCCTTAAATCGGAGAAGCGCTCGCTGTTCGGCGCCGGGCTTTATAAAAAGGGCGCCGCCGCGGAATACGCCGCCGGCTTCGCCATCGGCGCTTTGATGTTCGGCGCCGTGATACTCGCGGACGTCGCGGCGGGCGAATTCGAGGGGATAAAGCTGAATTCCCCCGTGCCTGTCGCCGCGGTGTGCTTTATGCTTTTCGGGTTAGTACTGCAAAGCGCGGGCGAGGAGCTGCTTATGCGCTCCTTCTTTATGGTAACGGCTTCGCGCTGCGCGGGAGGAGTCCCGGTCGCGGCGGCGGCGAATTCGCTCATTTTCGCCGCGCTGCATCTGCGCAACCCCGGCATAACCCCGCTTGCGATAGTTAATCTTACGCTTTACGGGCTGTTCGCCTCGGTGTATTTCCTGCGGCGCGGCAGCGTATTGGGGATCTGCGCGGTACACGCGGCGTGGAATTTCGTTCAGGGCAGCGTGTTCGGCGCCGCGGTCAGCGGCAATTCCATAGGGCCCTCGCTTTTCGCCACATCGCTTTCGGGCGGGGTATTCTCCGGCGGGGCGTTCGGGCCGGAGGGCGGGCTCTCGACGACTGTGGTTTTCGCGCTCGGCATCGCTCTGGTGCTGCTGTCCAAGCCGAAAAAGATAATCCCTCCCCCGCTGCGAATCGGCAGAAGGTTCTATACCTCCTTCCCGGAAAGAAAGGATTTTTCGAAGGAAATATGACGCGCAGCCGTCAGTTCATCAAACAAGCCGGAAAGTTTCTCCGGCTTGTTTTTATCACCCCGCCGGGCGGGAGCATACAACTGTATAATGCAACGAATACGGCAAAGGGTGGTTTTATGGAACACGGCGAGATACGGTTTGTTTTAAGGACCGGGCGGGAGGCGCTGCCCGTGAACGAAGCGGAAATAACGGTTTGCGACGGCGCGGGGAACGAGACCTTCCATTGCGAGCTGAAGCCGGAAAACGCGGGCGTTTCGGAAAGCTTCGCGGCGGAAGCGCCGCCGAAGCGCGATTCGCTTTCGCCGGAGAGCGCGGCGCCGCCATACGGAGTATGCGGGGCTTCCGTTCGGGCGAAAGGGTTTTACCGGGTGCGGATAAACGGGATAAAATGCTTTGCGTGGACGCGCACCGTCGTCGCCCCGGAAATGATACCGCTGCCCGCGGGGGCACAGGATCCGGACGGCCTGCCGGAAACGGTGATAGACCTGCCGGAGCACCTTTTGTTTACCGGGTGCGAGCCGCCGGAAAAAGAGAGCGCCGGAACGCCGGAGCGCGTCTCGCCGGCGGTGCAGATAATAAACGGCGTGTACGTGCCGGAAACGATAACCGTGCATCTCGGCGCGCCGGATTCGAACGCGGAGAATATGACCGTGCCGTTCGTGGATTACGTTAAAAACGTAGCGGCGAACGAGATATATCCCACCTGGCCGGAGGAGGCGCTGAAAGCGAACGTTATATCGCAGGTGTCGATAGCGCTCAACCGGATATATACCGAATGGTACCGCAGCCGGGGTTATGATTTCGACATAACCGCGTCCACCGCCTACGATCAAGCGTTCGTGCCGGGGAGCAACACTTATGCCGAGACCGACGCGATAGCCGAAGAATTCTTTAACAACTACATCGTCCGCCCGAATTTCGTGGAGCCGCTATACGCGAGCTTCTGCGACGGGATAAAGACCACCTGCAACGGGCTTTCGCAATGGGGCACGGTCTCGCTCGCGGAGGACGGGCGGAGCTTCGAGGAGATACTCGGCTTTTACTTCGGCGACGTGGACGTGACCGCCGCGGAGGACGTGCGCGCCGCCGCGGGCTCCTACCCCGGGGAGCCGCTTTCGGTGGGGGACGAGGGCGAGGCCGTGCGGACGGTGCAGTACCAGCTCAACCGCATCGCGATAAACTATCCGCGCCTGCCGCTGAACAACAATTCCGGCGTGTTCGACGAGCGTATGTCGGAGATAGTGAGCGAGTTCCAGAAGCTTTTCGACCTTCCGGTGAACGGCACCGTCGACAAGGCGACGTGGTACCGCATTTCCTACCTGTACGCCTCGGTGAAGAAGCTTTCGGAGCTGAGCAGCGAGGGGCAGCGCCCGTCCTACAATCAGCAGCTTTATCCCGGGTCGCCGCTCGGTCCGAGCGACAAGGGTTCCGAGGTGCAGGAGATGCAGTTTTATCTGCGCAGGATAAGCCGTTTCAACCCGCTGGTGCGCCCGGTGAACGTCGACGGCATCTACGACGCCGACACCGAGGAATCGGTGCGGAGCTTCCAGCGCGCCTACCGTATGGAGGTGAACGGGATAATCGACGAGCCGACGTGGGACCGCATTGTCGACGTCTACAACGGCACGGTGGTGAACATCGAAGAACCGATACTTGCGAACGGGCTTACCCCCTACCCCGGCACGCCGATAACCTTCGGCTCACGCGGGGAGCAGGTGGAATATATACAGCGCCTGCTCGGCGAGATAAGCGGCACTTTCGCGATAGTGCCCTACGCCGCGGCGGACGGGTTTTTCGGCGGAGAAACAGAGCGCGCCGTAGATTACTTCGCGGCGATATTCGGGTTCCCGCGGAACGGCAGGGTGGACGAACCGCTTTGGAACGAGATAAACCGCATTTATCTGGCGGCGGTTTCGAACTGCATATTCGCCTCCGTGGAAAACGAGGGCTGGCGCGGTTCGCCGGGGACGACGCTAAAGGAAGGCGATTCCGGCGACGACGTTTTATATATACAGCGCCGTATAAACGTTATCTACACGGTGCTGCCCTACGTCGGACAGCTTGCGGAGACCGGGGTTTACGACTCCCGCACGAAAAACGCGGTGGCGGCGCTGCAGCGGGTATTCGGGTTCACGGTGAACGGCGAAGCCAACCCGCCGACCTGGGACCTTGTGAACTATATCACCGCGGCGGCGGAATCCGGTTGCCTGCCGACGGACGTTCTCGCGGTGGCGGCGCCATTCGCAAGCCGCAGGAAAAGCGCGCGGGGCGCGAAAGCGCTTATGCGTGAGAACGGGATAAAAACGGGGGCGGGCCCGGTTTTCGGTCTGCGCAGCCGGATCGCGCTTATGCGGTGGCAGGCGGCGCACGGTCTGGAGCCGACCGGGCGGGCGGACGCGGCGACGCGCGGCAAGCTTGCCGAAACGGCGCGGACACTTGACATAAAGGAAGATAAGTGATAAAATAATAAGGTTAAGACGCGTCGGACCGGGCGGAGACGATCCCTGCCCGGCGCGGGGAAAATACCGGTTCGAAAGGCATGAAAAAATGCAGAATGCTTATAACGAAAAAAGATATGAGAATTTCCGCGAAATGATATGCGACGCCGCGCGGAAATACCGCGGCAAGACGGCGTTCATACGCCGCGCGGACGACGGCTCGAAAGAAAACGTATCGTATATACAGCTTAAGGAATACTACTACCGCCTGTCCACCTTCCTGCTCGACAACGGGTTCGCCGGAGCGCGCATCGCCGTAACGGGAAAGAACTGCTGCGAATGGGTGATATCCTATCTCGCCGCGGCGACTGTAGGCGTGGCGGTGCCGATAGACAAGGAGCTTAAAAAGAACGACATAGAGGAATTCCTGAAAGCCGCGAAGTGCAGAATGCTTATTTCCGACGGAAAGACCGAAGTCCCGGAATGCGAAGGCGTGGTATGCGCCGACTTCGCGCAGATATATTCGCTGGCAAGCGGCGGAAAATACGGATTCGCGGGGTACGGCGGCGAAAACGCCCGCACGGACGGCGCCGCGGTCGACGCGATAAAGCTGCCGAAGGACCGGATGCAGGTGCTTATATTCACCTCCGGCACCACCGGAAGCTCGAAAGGCGTCTGCCTTTCGCAGTATAACGTCTGCTCCAACATCCATTCCACCGTAAGCGTCGTCCGCGTTACCCCGCGCGACGTCACGCTTTCGATCCTTCCGCTGCACCACACCTACGAATGCACTCTTAACTGTCTGCTTCTGCTGTCGCGAGGGGCGTGCATAACCTACGTTTCCGGCCTGCGGCGCATCGCTTCGGACATACGCGAATACAGGCCGACGATACTCGTGGTGGTGCCCGCGGTGCTCAAACTGCTCGACAGCCGCATAAAAGCGGGGATAATTAAGGACTGCCCGGAAAAATACCGCGAGCATTTTGAAAATCTGCCGCTTTGCGAGGCGCTCGGCAAGCTGCCGCTGCTGGTGCGCGGGGTGATAAAATCCAAGGTACGCGCCACTCTGGGCGGGCGGATGCGGCTGTTCATAGTCGGCGCCGCCGACCTGGACACCGTGTTGGTGCGCGATTTTTCGGCGCTCGGGATACGCACCCTGCAGGGCTACGGGCTTACCGAATGCTCGCCGCTGGTGGCGGGCAACAGCGATTTTTACTTCAACGCCGCCTCCACCGGGATCGCCATCCCCGGCGTGCGGATAAAGATCGAAAACCCGAACGAGGAGGGCGTGGGCGAGATACTCGCCAAGGGCGACAACGTAATGCTGGGTTATTACAACGACGAAGCGGCGACGGAGCGCGTGCTTCGCGGCGGCTGGTTCCACACTGGCGACCTGGGATATATGGACCCGTCTGACGGCGCGCTTTACATACGCGGCAGGATAAAGAACGTTATCGTTACGCCCAACGGCAAGAACGTTTACCCGGAGGAGCTCGAAACGCGGCTCGGCGACCGGCCGGAGATAAAGGAATCGCTGGTGCTCGCCGCGAAGGGCGACGACAACGCCAAGGTAAAGGCGAAGATACTGCCCGACCTTGAATACCTTAAAGAAAAATTCGGGCGGGAGGTCACCGCCGGCGAAATAAAGGAAGCCGTGAAAGCCGCCGTGGCGGAGGTGAACGCGCAGATGCCGCAGTACAAGCACATAGACGCGGTGGAGATACTCTCCCGTCCGCTGGAGCGCACGACCACGCAGAAGATACTTCGCTTCGGCGCGAACGTGGAACAATAGAAAATATTCGGGATTCCGGCGAAAACATATTGACATCGGCGGATAATCATTGTATAATTACGCATTCAAAGCGAGTATAAAAGGTCGAAATGAAGAGAAAAGAAAGAAACAAAGCCGAAAATACCGCGGCGCTTACGGAAGAAGAGCTTGCTGCGAAGAAACTGCTTAAACGCAAACGCGTGATCGCGATAGCGTCGCTGCTGATCTGCGTGGGGCTTATCGTCTGGCTGGCGATAGTCGTTACGAAATCGTTCCTTTCCATAGGGGAAGGCGAAACGATCGGCGACGCTGCGGGGCATTTCCGCGATATGATACGCGGCTACGGCGCGTGGGGCGTGGCGATCGCTTTCGGCATACAGGTGCTTCAGGTGGTGGTTTCCCCGATCCCCGGCGAGGTGATAGAGACCGGGATGGGGCTTACCTACGGCTGGTTCTGGGGCGCCGTGATAATACTTGCCGGCGCGGCGTTTTCGGCGTGGCTTATAATGCTGTTCGTGCGGAAATTCGGCACGAAGTTCGTCGAACTGTTCATCTCGCTGGACAAGATAAACGATCTTAAATTCATAAACAGCGAGGAAAAGCTGCACCGCTGGGTGCTGATACTATATATGCTCCCCGGCACGCCGAAGGATCCGCTTATATTCTTCTTCGGGCTTACCAGAATAAAGATCTCGTCGTTCGTGGTGCTTTCCACCATTGCGCGGATACCCTCCGTTATAACCTCCACCATAGGCGGGCAATGGATACAGGAAAAGAAATACTGGGCGGCGGCGGCGCTTTACATCGCCGTGGGCGCGGTGAGTCTGGCGTGCATACTGCTTTATAAAAAGATAATGGATAAAATGCGCGGCAAAGGCAAAAAGCCGGAGGACGCGCCGGAAGAAGGCAAACCGGACGAAACGCCGGGATCGCCGGAGGAAAACGCGGCGGCAGCCGCAAAGGAGGAAGAGAATGGCAGTAACGATACCCGAGGGATACAGATCGGCGCTGACTCTGCGCCAGACGCAGGTGGCGATAAAGAAGGTTAAGGACTTTTTCGAACGCGACCTTGCCATACAGCTTAACCTTACGCGCGTTTCGGCGCCGCTGTTCGTGCAGAAGGCGAGCGGCCTGAACGACGACCTGAACGGCGTGGAACGCCCCGTCGGATTCGACATTAAGGACTGCGAGGGCGATTTCGAAATAGTGCAGTCGCTTGCGAAATGGAAGCGGCTTGCGCTGAAACAATACGAATTCGCGCCCGGAGAAGGGCTTTACACCGATATGAACGCCATCCGGCGCGACGAGGATACCGACAATCTGCATTCGGTGTTCGTGGACCAGTGGGACTGGGAAAAGGTCATTACCGCCGAAAACCGCAGCGAGCAGACGCTTCGCCGCGCGGTGAAGCAGATCTATACCGCCCTGCGGCATACCGAGACGTATATCGCGGAGGATTACGATTTCGTGGGAAAATTCCTGCCGGAGCAGATAACCTTTATCTCGTCGCAGGAGCTGGAGGACAAATATCCCTCTCTTACCCCGAAGGAGCGCGAATACCGCGCTGTGAAGGAATACGGCGCGATCTTCCTTTCGCAGATCGGCGGCAGATTAAAAAGCGGGATAAAGCACGACGGGCGCGCCCCGGACTACGACGACTGGTCCCTTAACGGCGACATAATCGTTTATTACCCGGTGCTGGATATCGCCTTCGAGCTTTCGTCGATGGGCATCCGCGTGGACGCCGAAGCGCTGAAACGCCAGCTTGCGGAGGCGGGCTGTCCCGAAAGGGCGGAGCTTCCGTTCCACAAAGCGCTGCTCGGCGGCGAGCTTCCGCTTACCATGGGCGGCGGTATAGGACAATCGAGGATGTGTATGTTCTTCCTGCGCAAAGCGCACATAGGCGAGGTGCAATCGTCTTACTGGCTGCCGGAAGACTCGCGCTTCTGCGCCGGGCACGGCGTGGAGCTGCTTTAATAAGAAAGGCGTTAAATATGAACAGAGATTACAAAAGAGTTCTTACGGTGCAGGATATTTCCTGCTTCGGGCAATGCTCGCTCACCGTGGCGCTGCCCGTTATTTCCGCCTGCGGAGTAGAAACTGTTATACTTCCCTCCGCCGTGCTTTCCACGCACACCGGCGGCTTTTCCGGGTTCACCTTCCGCGATCTTACCGACGATATCCCCGCGATAACCGCGCACTGGTGCAAAGAAAACATTAAGTTCGACGCGATCTATACCGGCTATCTCGGCAGCAAGCGGCAGATAGATATGGTAAAGGATATGTTCGCGTCGCTCGGAAAAGAGGGATTCGTTAAGATAGTAGATCCCGCCATGGCGGACAACGGAAAACTTTACACCGGGTTCGATAACGAATACGCGCGCGAGATGGCGACTCTTTGCGCGCAGGCGGATATAGTGCTTCCGAACATCACGGAGGCGTGCTTTATGACCGGGTTCGAATACGCGGAGGAGTACGGCGAGGAATATATCGAAACGCTGCTTCAGGCGCTCGCCGCGTACGGTATGAACAACGTGGTCCTTACCGGCGTGAGCTACGAGAAGGATTCCACCGGCGTGGTGGTGAAGTACGACGGCAGAGTAAAATACTACAAGCACCGCCGCGTCCCCACGAGCAGCCACGGCACCGGCGACGTGTTTGCCAGCGCGTTTGTAGGCGCGCTTATGAACGGCTTCGACGAATACGATTCCGCGCGCATCGCCGCCGATTTCACTCTGGAATGCATCGAACTCACGGTAGGAGACGAAAACCACAAATACGGCGTGAAGTTCGAGCTGGCGATCCCGGAGCTTATTAAAATGCTGGGTAAATGACCGAAAAAAACACGGTTTGAATACTTACATATAAACGCCCGGAGCTTAATGCCTCGGGCGTAGTTTGTTGCTTTACTTCGCTTTCGATTCTATCTGCTCTCTGATGCTTATGAATTCCGGGTCGTTGCGATATGGGTCGTAGACGGAGTTTGAGAGCCAGCCGAGAAGGAGCGAGCATTCATTTTCGGTGTAATTCTTGCTTGTCGACGCCGGGTCGGCGACGAGTTTATCCAGCAACGGCGACGTATGCGCATAAGGCTCTGTCCTTACATGATACTCATCGTATGCTTTTGCATAATCAAAGGCTTTTTGAAGCGCTTCAAAGCACTTTTCTTTATCTCCCGCGATAGTGTATAGGCGCGAGAGTTTACCGTAATAACTGCCTATTCTGCAGTTGTAAAACCCGTAATCTCCGTTCGGATGCAAGCCCTTATACAACCCGATAACATATTTTGTTGTTTGTATACGCACTTCGGTGGGCTTTTGCGCTTCGATTGCTTCAATACTCATTGCAAGGCGATCTACGAGTTTTTGAGTATACGCCTGACAATGGACCACAAGTTCATCGCCGGTGAGCGCGATTTTCAACAGTTCTTCCCGACAAGTGACTAAACCTGCTTGCATATTCGCATACTTTACCGCGTTCTCTTTGTCTTCAAGCTTAGAAAAAGTCAAAACAAGCCTTTGTGCCGCACTGTCTCGTATCCTGCAATCGTTTGAACGTTCCAAAATCTCTTTGGCGAGAGAAATGATCTTTTCTCCTGCAATTCTTGATTTTTCCGCGTCCTCGCCGAAATGGTCGTTGAAATCTTGCCATAACGTATACGTATACGCGTTTATCACGTCAGGATCTTTCGGATATTCGCGGTAAGCCGATTCCCAAAGCGAAAGGTTTTCTTCGACCTTCCCGGCGTGACCGAGTTTTTTACTCTCTTCCCGCCACTTTTTGATCTTTTCCCTTTTGACCTCCTCGGTGGTGCCCAAAAGCTCGTCGACGGTGACGTCGAAGAAAGCGGCGATACGCGGCAGAAGCATTATGTCGGGGTACCCTTCTCCGCGCTCCCATTTGCTGACAGCCTGCGGCGAGATCTGCAAGTGCTGCGCCAGCGTTTCCTGCGTGACTTCCCTGCCGGCGCGCAGCTCTTTAAGCTTTTTGCCAAAATCGAATTCCATTGTTTATTACCTCGTTTTTCAAAAGTAACAAGCGCCTGTTCCGGTTATATGATAACAGAACGCGAATGAAAAAACAATAACCGCAAGATTGTATTTCGGTTTATTTTTCCAACTACCGGTTTATACGCCGTTATAAAAACGCCCGGGGTATTTCACCCGGGCGGTGTTGCTTAATGCGGTTACAGAAGTTCCGTCGCAGCAGCGATTAAAACCGCGATCTGTTTTTTTCGCGGGTCCCCCGCGGAAAAAACACCTTCCCGACGAGCGGTGCGAGTCCGCGCATCGAGGGGAGGAGGAAACGCAAAGCGTTTTCGACGGCGATAGAATGCGCGCTGTAACGATTGAAACGCGAAGCGTTTTCAATCGCCTCGGGGTCCCCGAAAATGCTTGCATTTTTGGGGAAAAACCGGGGTCCCCGAAAAACCGCAGGTTTTTTGGGGAATAATTACGCCTTGCCGCTGCAGCCGAGAACGTCGACGAGTTTGTGGCGAACGAGCTCTTTGATGTTGGCGCGGGCGGGTTTGAGATATTCGCGCGGGTCGAACTTATCCGGATGCTCGGTGAAGAACTTGCGGATGGTGCCGGTCATGGCGAGACGGAGGTCGGAATCGATGTTGATCTTGCAGACCGAGCTGCGCGCGGCTTCGCGGAGCTGGGATTCGGGGATACCGACCGCGTCGGGCATGGCGCCGCCGTTTTCGTTGATCATCTTTACGTATTCCTGCGGGACGGAGGAAGAGCCGTGAAGCACGATCGGGAACCCGGGCAGGCGTTTTTCGACTTCTTTAAGCACGTCGAAGCGGAGAGGAGGCGGAACGAGCACGCCTTCTTCGTTGCGGGTGCACTGAGCCGCGGTGAATTTATAGGCGCCGTGAGAGGTGCCGATGGCTATCGCAAGCGAATCGCAGCCGGTGCTGCCGACGAATTCTTCGACTTCCTCGGGACGGGTGTAGGATTCCGCGCCGTGGGCGACTTTAACTTCGTCCTCGATGCCGGCGAGGGTGCCGAGCTCGGCTTCCACGACGACGCCGTGAGCGTGAGCGTATTCAACGACCTTCTTGGTGATCTCGATGTTTTCCTTGAAGGGTTTGGAGGAAGCGTCGATCATAACGGAGGTGAAGCCGCCGTCGATGCAGGCCTTGCAGGTCTCGAAATCGGGGCCGTGGTCGAGGTGAAGGACTATCGGGATCTCGGGGCATTCGATGACCGCCGCTTCGACGAGCTTCACCAGATAGGTGTGGTTCGCATAGGCGCGGGCGCCCTTGGAGACCTGGAGGATAACGGGAGCGTGTTCCTCTTTGCAGGCTTCGGTGATCGCCTGGACGATCTCCATATTGTTGACGTTGAAAGCGCCGATGGCGTAGCCGCCGTTATACGCTTTTTTGAACATCTCGGTACTTGTTACGAGTGGCATGGTATAAACTCCTTTTTGTTTTTATTTCCTTTGTTTCAGTTTACCGCAAACGCGCGGAAAAGTCAAGGGGTGCGATAAAGAAAAGTTTATGCCTTTTGCAACGACTTTAAGGTATATTTTCCGCCATTTTCGGCGTTTTTGCGCTTGATTTCGCACGCGTATTATGATATATTATAAAATAACGAAATATGTAAAGAAAAGGTGGAACTATGAGTACATTAAAAGGTGCATGCATCATCGGTCAGTCGGGAGGACCGACTTCGGTTATCAACGCAAGCGCGTACGGCGCAATAAAGACCGCGCTCGAAAACGAAAACATCACCGCCGTCTACGGCGCCTGCAACGGGATAAAGGGCGTGCTGGAAGACCGGCTTATCGACATGAGCAAAGAGGACAAGGAAGAGCTGGCGCTTATGCGCACCACTCCCTCCTCCGCGCTGGGCTCCTGCCGCTATAAGCTCAAGGACCCCGACGTCGACGACACCGATTACAAGCGCATACTTGAAATATTCAAAAAATACGACGTGCGTTATTTCTTCTATAACGGCGGCAACGATTCGATGGACACCTGCAACAAAATAAGCAAATTTATGCTTAAAAACGGCTATGAATGCCGCGTTATGGGCATTCCGAAGACCATCGACAACGACCTTGCCGGGACCGACCACTGCCCCGGCTACGCCTCCGCCGCGAAGTACATCGCCACCTCGCTTATGGAGATCTATCACGACGCCCGCGTTTACGACACCGGGATGATCACCGTTGTGGAGATAATGGGACGCAACGCCGGCTGGCTCACCGCCGCCGCCGCGCTCGCCGTCGCCAAGGGCAACGGGCCCGACCTTATCTACTGCCCCGAAAACGATTTCGACCTTGAAGCCGAAATGGAAAAGATCGAAAAGATATACAAAGCGAACGGCAAGTGCATAATCGCCGTTTCGGAAGGCATTAAGGACAAGAACGGCAAATATATTTCGGAATACGGCAACGACCTTACCAACGCGAAGGACGGGTTCGGCCACGCTCAGCTCGGCGGGCTCGCCTCCTACCTCGCGGGAGTTATAAAAGAGCGCACCGGAGCGAAGGTCCGCGGCGTGGAGCTTTCCCTGCTCCAGCGCTGCGCCGCCCACTGCGCTTCGCTCACCGATATAAACGAATCGTTCCTCGCCGGGAAGAGCGCCGTCGAATACGCGACCGGCGGCGTGACTGACAAAATGGTCGGGTTCGAGCGCAGCTATGACGCGAACGGCAAATACGTCTGCAACATAAAGCTGTTCGACCTCACCCTTGTCGCCAACACCGAAAAGAAGATACCCGCCGACTGGTTCAACGCCACGAAGGACGGTCTGAACGAAAAGTTCATTCAGTACGCGCTCCCGCTTATCCAGGGCGAGACCGATATGGTGAAGGAAGACGGACTTCCCAGGTTCGTGCATCTTAAAAAGATACTCGCGAAATAACCCGAGAAAAGCAGAAGGGGACAAGAGACGCGTTCTTGTCCCCTTGAACTTTTATAAAGCGCTTGAAAAACCCGCGCGCGCGTGGTATACTGGACCGGGGAGCACCGCGCCCCTTAAAGGAGACGTTTTATGACACACGCAGAAAAAACAGACCTGCATATGCACACCGTCGTATCGGACGGGACCGACACGCCGGAAGAACTGCTTGAAAAGGTAAAAGAAGCGGGGATAACGGTGTTCGCGGTGACCGACCACGACGCGGTAAAGGCGGGAAAAGCGATACGCGCGCGGCTGAAAGCGGGGGACCCGGCGTTCATTCAGGGCGCGGAGTTTTCCTGCCGGGACGAAAACGGAAAATATCACATACTCGGTTACGGGTTCGATCCGGATCACGCGGCGATGCGCGGACTTATAGAGCACGGGCACTCTCTGCGGGTGAAAAAAGTCGCCGCGCGGATAGATTTTCTCGCGTCGGAATTCGGGTTCGCCTTTACCGAGCGCGAGCTGAAAGAGCTTTTCGCTTTGGACAACCCCGGCAAGCCGCACATAGGGAACCTTATGGTGAAGCACGGCTACGCCCGGACGAAAAAGCAGGCGATAGACGAATATATAAACCGTATGCGATTCCGGAGCGAATACGTCCGCCCGGAGGAAGCGATAGAAGGGATAATTTCCGCCGGAGGGATCCCGGTGCTGGCGCATCCGTTCTACGGCAGCGGCGACGAGCTTATACTCGGCGCGGAGATGGACGAACGGATAAAACGGCTTGCGGCGATGGGGCTCAAAGGGTTGGAAGCTTATTATTCCGGGTTCACCGCGAAGCTGCGCGGCGAGGCGCTGGAGCTTGCGGAACGGCACGGATTATACGTCACGGCGGGCAGCGATTACCACGGCGCGAACAAAATGGTGGAGCTGGGCGACACCGGGCTCGGCGCAGGGGAGGAATACCCGGGACCGCTTAAAAGATTTTTGGAGATTTTCGGAGCATGAAGCTTATTGAATTCGACACCCGCGATAAAAAACCGAAGCTGTATTCGCTGCTCGCGGTAACGCTTGCCGCCGCCGCGGCGATAGCGGCGATCGCATTGATAAACCCGCCGGAAGCCGCGGGGCTGATCTGCCTTACCATAGCTTTGTATTGCCTTGCGGCGGCAGCCGACCTGCTTTACACCTTCCGCGAGCAGATACGCTATAACCCCTATTCCTACAACACGATCTTTTATTTCGGATTTGCGGTGTTCGCGTTCTTCGCGTTCGTTTCGCAGACGTTCACCACGGTGCGGATCTTCGGGAACTCCGGCTACGCGACGGCGAGCACGGTGATAAACGCGGTGCTGTTTTCCGCAAGGAATTACATTATTATTTCCGCGCCGTTCCTATTTGTGTTCTGCGCCGGGCTGTGCGTTTCGAATTTCTCGCTGCTCCGGCACGAGGGGAAAAAGCCGGTGAACCTGCTGGGCATAGTGCTTTCGCTGCTGATAATCGCCGGAGAGGTGTTTATTCTGACCTACGATTTCGCGGCGTCCGGCAGCCAGACGGAGGTAATGCTGCACGATATAAAAGTGAACGTGTTCTGCGCGGTATTCCTTTATTTCGAATGTATGCTTATCGGCACGATAGCGGCGGACGCGATAGTTGCGAAGCACGAGCCGGAAAAGAACAAGGATTACGTTATCGTGCTCGGCTGCGGGCTTAAAAAGGACGGCACCCCCACCCCGATACTCAAAGGCCGCGTCGACCGCGCGCTGGCTTTTGTTAAAGAGCAGGAGGAGCAGACCGGGAAGAAAGCGATTTTTATAACCTCCGGCGGCAAGGGCACGGACGAAAGAAATTCCGAAAGCCGCGCGATGAAGAATTATCTGCTGGAACAGGGAGTGCCGGAGGACCGGATAATCGAGGAGGACCGCTCACGCACGACCTACGAGAACATGAAGTATTCCAAAGAGATAATTTTACGCGAGGATCCGCAAGCCAAGATCGCGTTTGCCACCACGAACTTCCACGTTTTCCGCAGCGGTCTTTTCGCACGGAGGTTCAAAATGCGCGCCGTGGGTATGGGCGCCGAAACGAAGTGGTATTTCTGGCCGAACGCCGCGGTGCGCGAGTTCGCGGGGCTTATTATCAACCACGTCGGCAAACAGCTTATCATACTCGGCTCGATGATCGCGTTTTACACGGCGCTGACCGTTATCGCTTACAACTTATAACCGCCTTATAACAAGTACGGCCGGCGCGAAACGCGCCGACCGCTTTTTTTGTTTTAATACTCTTTGATCGCTACGCATTCAAGACTGTTGAACGTCCCCTTTAATTCTTCCCTCAATTCGCGGATCATTTCCGCGGGAATGCGGGAATTCTGTATATAGAGTTTGAGTCCTTCAACACCCTCGGGTATAAGTCTGCCGACGTTGGTCTGGCCGTCGCCGGCGTCGCCTGCGCGCTGGATCTCGGCGGCGATAATGTTAACTTTGCAGCCGTCGCCGACGCGTGCAAGCAGGTTTGCAAACGTTACCTGCGAAATAAACGTGTTTGCAAATTCGATTATGCATCCGTCAAAACCGGATCCCGGCTCCGACGCCGCCGAACCGTCGTAGGTTTCTTTACAGTTTGCAAACGTGAGTCTGCATCCGTCGCCGAGTTTATCGAGCGCCAGCTTAACAGCGCCGGTGCAGAGCAGCGCGTTGGCGACTTCGATCCTGCAGCCGTCCGTCCTGTCGCCGGGATCGACGCTCTTAACCGGATCCGAACGCTCGATCATCACGTTGGCGAATATGGCGTTCTGACCGTCGTCAAGCAGCCCGAGCTGCTCCGCGAACTGCTGTTCGTCCATCCGGCGGTTTCCGATCTCGAGGTCGTATTCGACTTCCTCGTCCTCTTCATCCTCGTCCTCATCGGAATGATCGACGATATCCCCGAGGTCTTCGAATCCTTTGCCGTTTTTCGCGCCGGAAACCTGCAATTCCTTTGCCGGAGTTGAACACGCTCTCCAGTCCGCGTAAGAGCAGTCCTCGAGCGAAGCGTACTCTTCGGGAGCCGCAGGCGTATCGAGCGTAACGCGGCAGTCGTACGCGAAAATATTGATCTGATATACCGCGCCGTCGCCGGTGGAATACGGCAGCTCGAACACGCGGACCAGTCCGCCGTCCGCCGCCTT
>JAEEGL014388794.1_pt1 | contig 15283 bp, 11 predicted proteins | sample 9134231 | NCBI WGS metagenome assembly JAEEGL01 (sample SAMN16246548, study PRJNA631951) | gut metagenome | biome: gut microbiome; feature: rumen; material: fiber-attached | host: Bos | place: Iran: Karaj | collected 2018-10 | reverse complement strand
GTTAGCGACAAGACCTTAGCGGAAAATAAGGTTGAACTTAAAAATCGTATTACAAATGAAACAAAACTCTTGACCTTAGAAGAGTTTGCTAGTAAACTTTCTTAGAAATAATTATTACCAAAATCCTGTTTTTTGTGTGGGAAAAGGAGATAAGTTATGGCTAAGACAGTTAGTATTACAGAGGAAGGTCGCAAAGACCTCGAAAACGAACTCGAACAGCTTATTGCACGCCGCCCAGAAATTGCCGAAAAAATCGCCCTTGCGCGCTCCTACGGTGATCTTAGCGAGAACGAAGATTATTCCGCCGCTCGCGGTGAACAAAAAGTTGTCGAAGGACGCATTTTAGAAATTCAAGAAATCTTGCTACATGCCAAAATTATCAAGGGTGGCAAAAAGCAGAAAGTCGACATGGGTAGTGTCGTTACCCTCGAAACGAGTGGTAAGACCAATACTTACACTCTCGTCGGCGCCGTTGAAGCCAACCCACTTGAAGGCAAAATCAGCAACGAATCACCAATCGGCCAAGCCATCTTCGGTAAAAAAGTTGGCGAAGAAGTCACCTTACCGAATGGCAAAACATTTAAAGTGGCCGCCATTAACTAAATGAATTTCCGAAAACGCGTCGAACATCATCAAAAACCGGCGCGTTTTTATATGCGCCATAATAATCAAAGGAAATTTAAAATGACAAATCATGATAGCAAGCAGCGCGCGTCGGTTGCGAAGCGCACGCTGTACTACTATTGGCAAAGTTCCAAAAAGTACAAATGGTACGCCATTGGCGCTCTCTTATCGACGCCTGTGGTGGTACTGATTCGCACAACTCTCGTCCAGCTAATTTTCGCGAGTATGATCGAGGATGTCTCTAAGGGCATCCCGGAAGATCAAATCATTCCGACTCTGCTTCCGAAAGGCATAGCCCTAGTTGCGCTCCAACTATTTGTGAGTGCTATCCTTGGTTGGCTTCGCGTCTATTGGTGCTGGAAATATGAATTACTCACGCTCTTTGATCTTGGCACTGTTTGTTTTGATGCCATCAGCAAACAGTCCATGCGCTTTCACAGTGATCGCTTTTCCGGCTCGCTCGTATCGCAGACCAACAAGTTCATTTCATCGCTTGAACGTCTCTTCGACGTCATCGTCTTTGAGGCCCTTTACCTTGTTTCGATGATTGTGCTAATCATTGTCGTGCTGATTCCGCGCGCGCCACTATTTGCGCTCATCTTGCTAGCGCTCATCATTGTTTACGTGATGTGCTCGGCGCTTACCTTTAAGCGTATTTCACATCTCAACGAAGAACATGCTGAAGCAGAAAACAAGCAGACTGGTCAGCTTGCCGATTCCGTATCGAACATCCTCTCAGTCAAATCATACGGCAGAGAAGCGCACGAGCGCCATCGTTACGCCAACTTCAACCGCGCAACCTACAACGCCGGCATTAACATGATGAACGCCACCATGAAACGCGAGCTCGTTTTCAGCTTGGTAAACATCTGTATCATTGCTGCTCTGGTTGTCTTCATGATGTATGGCAATACGGTATTTGGCTTCAGTATTTCTACGCTAATTCTCTGCGTGAACTACTCAATGAGCATTATGAGCGAGCTTTGGAACGTCAATAACATCTTTAAACATATCAACCGCGTATTCGGCGATGCGCACGAGATGACGATTATTCTCGATACTGAGGATGACGTGATTGACGTACCTGGAGCCAAAGAACTCAAAGTCAAGAAAGGCGAAATCGACTTCGAAGGCATCCGTTTCAAACATGCTGACGCAAAGGCGCCAATCTTCGACGATTTCACGCTCCACATCAAACCGGGCGAACGCGTTGGCTTAGTCGGCGTGTCTGGCTCTGGCAAGACTACACTTACGAAGCTCTTGCTTCGTTTCGCTGATGTCAGTGAAGGCGAAATCTTGATTGATGGTCAAAACGTCAGCAAGGTGCAACAGGTTTCCTTGCGCGAGAACATCGCCTATGTACCACAGGAAACCACGCTCTTTCATCGCTCTATTGCGGAGAACATCGCCTACGGTAAGCCAGATGCCACTCCGGAAGAAATTGAACGCGCTGCCAAGCTCGCGAATGCGCACGAGTTCATCGTGAACCTTCCGAATGGCTATGACACACTTGTTGGCGAACGTGGTATCAAACTTTCTGGCGGTCAGCGCCAACGCGTCGCAATTGCTCGCGCAATTTTGAAAGACGCACCAATCCTCGTGCTCGACGAGGCAACTTCTGCGCTCGACTCTGAGTCTGAAGCGCTCATTCAGGACGCCCTCGAGAAGCTCATGAAAGGCCGCACCAGCATCGTGGTCGCACACCGCCTTTCCACAATTGCCAGCATGGACAACATCGTTGTACTTGAAGATGGCAAGATTGTCGAGCATGGCAGCCATCGCGCCCTCATCAAGCGTGGCGGCGCCTACAGCCAGCTCTGGTCTCGCCAATCCGGCGCCTTCCTGGAAGAAAAATAAGCTATAATTAAGCCAGAATGATACGTAAAGTAATTGTGATTATTCTGGCTGTTATAGCAATCGCTGGCGCCGCGGTGCTTGCGAACATGTTGCTACACAATCAGGAAGCCGACATGGTCGTCGATAAGACTGTGATCGACAAAAAGACTGAGGATGAGCTCTTGAATGCTGAAGTTGAAGCAGAACTCAAGATGATGACGCTCGACCAAAAAATCGCACAATTACTTGTCGTGCAGGCACCGAGCCTCACTATTAGCGAACAACTCGCCGAACAACTTAGGACTGCGCCGTATGGCGGCTTCATCCTCATGGGCAATGCCTATGGCACTCTTGTCGAAACGCGCAAATTTACTCAAGATCTCCGCGACCTAAGTATTTATCCGCTCATTATCTCAACCGACCAAGAGGGTGGCAGTGTTCAGCGCCTACAAAGCATCACGTCGCCAAAAGCCACAAAAATTCCGTACGCCTCTGAGCTCGGCTACATCGGCTCCATGGACCTAACAAAGAAGGTTGGTGCCGCCACTGGCCGTGAGCTCGCCGCAGTCGGCATCGACGTAGACTATGCGCCAGTGTTGGATGTTAATTCAAACCCAAATAATCCCGTCATCGGTAAGCGCAGTTTTTCGACTGATCCAACCATGGTCTATAAAATGGGCAATGCTTTTGCGGAAGGCCTCGCCGAGAGCCACGTTACGGCCGTTTATAAGCATTTCCCGGGCCACGGCGACACATCTGTCGACTCACATGTGAATTTGCCGATTGTGAATAAAACTCGTGCCGAGCTTGATGCGACTGAGCTTGTGCCGTTTAAGGAAGCGATTAAAAACGGCGCCGAAATGATTATGGTCGCTCACATTGCGCTCCCGAAAATTACTGGCGACAATACGCCGGCTACGCTCTCGCATAAAATCTCTACCGAACTATTACGCGACGAGCTCGGCTTTAAGGGCCTTGTCGTTACCGATGGCCTCAATATGGGCGCACTCGCGAAAAACTATAAGGAATCCGAAATATACTGGCGCGCAGTAGATGCGGGCGCGGATTTGCTTCTGTTGCCATCGAATCCAAACCTTGCTATTACCAGTATCAAGGAGCATATTTCGGAAGCGCGCATCGACGAATCCGTCCGCCGCATTTTGCGCTATAAACTTGGCACTCAGAAAAAATGGCAGCTCCTCGACGAGTCAAATTTTGCTAGCGCCGAAAACCAAGCTATCGTCGACCAAGTTAAATAACGCCCACGCTCGACTTATCTGTAAAAAGATGGTATGATTTAAGATATGGCAACTCTTAAAGATTTTCGCGATGAAAGACTTCGCAAACTAAACGAACTCCGGGCGGAGGGTATTGATCCGTATCCAGCACATTCTAACCGTAATACTAAAATCGGGGATATCCTTAAGAGTTACGATAAGTATGCCGACAAGGACGTTTGTGTTGCCGGCCGAATTGCCAGCATACGTAGCTTTGGAAAGCTCGCTTTTGTGGTAATCGCCGATGATTCTGGTTCCATTCAGATTTTTCTTAAGGACGACGCTGCTAAGTTTACTAAGAAACTCGACACGGGTGATTATCTAGAAGCTAGTGGCAAAGTTGGCCGCACTAAGACTGACGAGATTTCAGTTTTCTGCGATATGCCACGCATTCTCACGAAGGCTCTACGCCCACTTCCGGGCCGCGACGGCTTTACGAATAAGGAAGAGCGTCTACGCCGTCGTTATGTAGATATGGCGGTCAACCCAGAAGTGCGCGAGCGCTTCATTCGTCGCTCTAAATTCTGGACCGCTACGCGCCAATTTTTGAACGATCATGGTTTTGTCGAGATTAACATTCCAGTACTCGAGGTTACCACGGGTGGTGCTGATGCGAATCCATTTGTTACGCATATGGATGCGCTCGATCAAGATTTTTATCTGCGCATTTCGCATGAGCTTCCACTTAAGCGCTTAATCGGCGGCGGCTATGAGCGTGTTTATGATATTGGTCCACGCTTCCGCAATGAGGGCATGGATGAGGAGCATCTTCCAGAGCATGTTGCCATGGAATCTTACGCTGCCTATCAAGATTATCACGAGGGCATGGCTCTCTACGAAGAAATGATCAAATATGTCTGTATGCAAACTTGGGGGACGCTCCAATTTGAACATGACGGCATGAAGGTCGATCTCGACTGCGAGTGGCCGCAAATTACATTTGCGGACATCATTAAAGACAACTTCGATATCGATGTCTTTAATCCGGATATGGCAAAGATCCACGAGATTTTGCGCCAGAACGGCGTCAAGTTCGACGAAAAAGCCGAAGCTTCGCGCTTGCTTGATTATCTCTGGAAGATTATTCGCAAGAAATCGGCCGGTCCATTCTGGTTGATTCACGAGCCGGTGGAGCTTTCACCGCTCGCGAAGCGCCACGCCGAAGACCCGCGTGTTACCGAACGTTTCCATCCTGTAATCTTCGGCACCGAGATGGGGAATGGCTTCTCTGAGCTAAATGATCCGCTCGATCAGCTCGAACGTTTCCAGCGCCAGCAGGCAATGCGTGACGCCGGCGATGAAGAGGCCCAGATGCTCGATATGGACTTTGTTGAGATGCTCGAATATGGCATGCCGCCAACCTGCGGTTGGGGCAATTCAGAGCGTAACTTCTGGCTATTTGAAGGTGTTTCCGCTCGCGAGGGCGTGCCATTCCCGCCAATGCGTCGTGACGAGTAACTTGACTTTTACGGCAAAGTGTGCTATAATAGAGAGATAGATGCGTTCCAGAAAATAGAGCGCATTTTTTCGTGCTCGTGCTTTTATGGGTTTTAAATATTTCCTAGAATACTCGCATGACATACTATAAGACAGATTTAACGCATCCATATCTTAACCAAATGGTAGACTACCCAGACGTACCGAAGAAATTATGGGTGAGAGGAAAGCTACCAGATTGCGCAAGCGGTCGCCCGAAGACCGTAGCGATTGTTGGGGCTAGGCGCTGTACCAGCTACGGCGAAGATGCGGCCTACCGGCTAGCAAATCGATTAGCGGCCCACGGCGTAATAATAGTGAGCGGACTCGCATATGGTATTGACTCCTGCGCACATCGTGGCTGTCTAGATGCTGGTGGCATTACTATAGCGGTATTAGGGACGGCGATCGACCAAATATATCCCAGGAGTAACCTTGACCTAGCGGAGCGTATTCTTGAAAAGGGCGCGATTATATCCGAGCACAATCCGGGTGAAGAGGCGAAGAATTACTTCTTTTTGTATCGAAACCGGATTGTTTCCGGGCTGGCTGACGTGATAGTTGTAATCGAGGCGGCAGAACGCTCCGGCACACTCTTTACGGCATATGTTGCTGAAGTAGAGCAGAGCAAAATCGTTTTTGCGATGCCTGGCGATATCACGCGCCCGATGTCTATAGGCTGCAATAATCTTATAAAAAACGGATGTATACCATATACCAAAGTAGAAGACGTACTCGATGAGCTAAAAATAAAAAGTAAGGCTAAGAAAGACGATTATTCTGATTGTGACCCATCTGAGCGTCGCGTGTTAAAGTGCATAAAGGACGGAAAGCAAGATAATCTTGATATTGTCGCCGAAACAAAGCTGTCTGTCGGGGAGCTAGCGCAAATATTAACAAGCCTCGAAATGAAAAACCATATCAAATCCATCGGAATTGACCGCTGGGCACTTGCTTAGGAAAACGATTATGCTAAAATATAAACAGATAATAAGGTCAATAAAAGGGCATCATAAACAAATGGCAAATAAAGTTATGATCGTTGGTACCGGCAACGTAGGTATGAGCTACGGCTATGCTTTGGTGCATCAACGTACAAATGTAAACGAGCTCATTCTCGTAGATATTAATACCGAGGACGCAGAAGGCGAAGCGATCGATCTTCGCGATACGCTCGCTGTATCTCCAAGCTATCTTAAGGTTCGCAGTGGTTCTTATGCCGATGCGGGCGATTGTGATTTAATCGTTATTACTGCTGGCGTTCCACAGAAACCAGGCGAAACTCGCATGGATCTCCTTAAGAAAAATGCCGCTATCTTTAAAGATATGATTGGTCAAATTATGGCCGCCGGCTTTGACGGCATCTTCCTCATCGTCAGCAATCCGATGGATGTATTAACGTATCTTACCTGGCGCTATTCTGGCTTACCATCCGAGCGCGTAATCGGCTCCGGTACAGTACTAGATTCTGCACGTCTTCGCTTCCGCCTCAGTCAGCGCCTACACGTTCATCCAAAGAATGTTCACGCTTATCAAGTTGGCGAACATGGCGATACCGAGTTTGCTATCTGGCACAGCGCCAATGTTGGCTGCCAACCGATTATGGACCTAATTCCAAAAGAAGAACTTCTCGAAATTGAAGATTATGCCCGCAAGGAAGCCTATACGATTATCGAGAAAAAGGGCGCAACCTATTATGGCATCGGTAGCTGTATGGCTGCTATTACTAACTGCATTCTCAACGACGAGATGCGTATCTTGCCGGTTAGCTCTTACGACGAGATGAGTGGTGTTTACTTCGGCTATCCATCAGTAGTTGGCCGCAGCGGTATTGTTCGCCGCATTGGTCTTGAGCTTAGCGAAGATGAGCAAGAAAAGATGAATGTCAGTATTGCTGCACTAAAGTCCGCCATTAAAGAAGTAGAAGAAGGCGAATAAAAAACAACAAAAAATACCCCGCAAAGGGGTATTTTTTATAATGTATGAATTTCTATGCCAACTACGCCGTATTTTTGAATATCTTCTTCGGAGTAATATTGTGCCATGTCGTTCGGGTCGGCGTTTTCATCGTCGGCGTAACCGAGGTCACGTTTATTTAGGGAATTATATAAATCTTTAAAAGTTGCGAAGTGGTAGAGTGCGATTACGATTGCGGAAACTTTTTCGCCATTGGCACGATTTTCGAATTCTATCTTGTCGCCAATTTCGATTTTTTGACGTTTTTCGTCATTTAGGCGCATTTCGATAATTTTCGAGCCGTTCTTTATTTTCTCAAACGGCTCTGGATGTAATCTCATTTGGTGCAATATCATAAAAATATTATATAATATATTTTATGAAATTATTTATTACAATTATAATTCTGCTTATTTTTGCAGAAACGACCATACTTTGCGTTAAAAGTTTTGGTGGCAAAAATCGCCATCTTGGCCAGATGCCGCGCCGCAAAGTGTTTGTAGATACATCAACTTTAATGGACGGTCGCATCTTGGCGGTTGCCAAGAGCGGTTTCCTTGGCGACGAGATTCTAATTCCTCGCTCAGTTATTCGCGAGCTACAGTTGCTCGCCGATGGACCAGATAGCGAGAAGCGCACTCGCGCGCGTTTCGGCCTCGATATCGTAAACGAGCTTGAGCGTGTGGAGCTGGCCGACGTCGAGATATTTGCCGATGACACTAAGAGGGTGAAAGTTGACGAACGCTTAATTGAGCTCGCTAAAGAGAATCGCGGCATGATTCTAACCAACGACTTTAACCTCATAAAAGTTGCCGCAACGGAAAAAGTTGATGCCATAAATATTAACGAGCTCGCCCAAAGCTTGCGCAGTGAATATTTACCAGGCGACCACCTCAATGTAAAAATAATTAGCGTCGGTAGCAATGCGCATCAAGGCGTGGCTTATTTGCCGGATGGCACCATGGTGGTAGTTGATGAGGCGGATCGCTTCGCCGGTAAAAATATGATGGTCGAAATTGAATTCGTGCGCTATTTGCAGACCAACGCCGGTAAGATGATGTTCGCAAAACTTGCGCCAAGAAACAATAAGCCGCAAAAGCGCAAAATTGCCGACCGTAAATCTGGCCGTAAACCAAACAAGAACCATTAAAAAAGTTCCTCCATCTGGAGGAACTTTTATTATCTAGATGCCGTCGCAGTATAGCCGCCAGCGTCAGTCACTTTAAAGCTAATACTTGTAGGTTTTGTGTTTGTATCGTAGACGATAGTATCGCCAGAAGCGCCTAATGAACCACTTTTTATCAGTACGCCATTTACGCGTAATTCATAAGAGGATAAGTTAAATGGACTACCTTTATGTGCCGTAGCGGTAATAGTCCAGCTACCAGTTGTTTCATCATCTTCATCTTCGCTAGGGCCGCCAGTAACTGAAATACTGGCACTTGGCCTCGTATCACTACAACTGTGTACATTATCTTCTTCTTCGGTATTATAGTCACTTGCATAGACGATTTCCTTATTCGTCATCGGATCAATCATCTTGCTGACGGTAACCTCAACGCGGGTTTCGGCTGGAGTACAATCAGTTGCAAGCTTGCGGCTAATCGAGTCGAAGGTCATCGTTTCGGAAGTGATGCCACTTTTCTTCTGGGTGTACCAGCTTGGCCAAATATCATTCTTACCGTTAATAGTGGCGCGCTTCATGCCGGCCGGCATCGCGATTTGATCGCCGGCTTTCCATTTACCGTCGGCGCCATATACTTGTTCGTGGACGGCCTCAATATAGGCTGCACTAATCCTCCAGGCCACATTATGGCTATCGTTGCGAAGTACGCGGCCATCATGGTTGCCGTTCCAGATCGCAGTTGCTAATACTGGAGAATAGGTCATCACCCAAGAGTCCTTAGCTTTGCCGGCACCGTTTTCAGTAGTACCAGTTTTGGCTGCCATCCAGACTTTACGGCTATAGAAACCAGCAGCGTAGGAAGAACTGCCCCAAATCCAACGGCGGGCCTCAACATCGGAGAGAATACTTGTGGTCATGAATGCGGTTTGTTCATCGACGACGCGTGTACCTTCGCTATCTGTCCAAGCATCAATCACGTCACCGGAGCTATTTTTAACCTCTAGCCAGTAAGTAATCGGCTTAAACACACCACCACGTGCTAGCGTTGCATAGGCATTCGCGTGTTCGACTGGGCGTACGGCGCAACCACCGCCAATCGCCATAGAGAGACCAGCTGTTTCGCCATTGGCGCAGTAGGAAACATCGCCGAGTGCATGCGCTACTTCGAGACTGTTATCGATACCATTAATATATAGAGCTTTTACGGCTGGAACGTTCAAAGAGCCTGCCAAGGCCTGGCGGAACGTTATATTGCCATTAAAGCGACCATTCGCGTTGCGCAACGAGCAGCGGCCAGTCGTGCCACGGCAATAAATAGAGTCAATGTTCGTATCTGCAATAATTGAACCTGGCGCATAGTTGACGCCCTCGCGCTCTACAAATAGCGGCGTATAGTCAAGAATTGGCTTAATTGTAGAAGCCGGCTCCAGCAATGAAGTTGCGGCGTTCACCTGGCCATAGCCCTCACGGTTCCAATCGACGCTACCAACCATCGCGATTACTTGTGCGGTTTCTACGTCTAGAGAAACTAGAGTTGCGTTATCGGAGCTGTTAATATAGAACAACTTTGCGCCTTCTGCAACGGCGGCTTCGGCGAGCCTTTGTGCGCGCATATCGATGGTTGTCGTAATTGTAAAACCACCTTCGCGCATAGTGCGAATACCGTATTTAGCTTCAAGCTGTGACTTAACTTCAAGCACGAACCAAGGCGCAAGCATATCTTTATACTGATCTTCTTCTGGCTGAATCTTTGCAATAATATCGACAGCCTTTGCCTCTTCGGCCTGTTCCTTGGTGATATAGCCCATTTCTACCATTACATCGAGCGTGTAATGCTGGCGCCAGAGTAGCTTCTCGTGACCAGCGATATTATATGGATTCAATACGGCAGGGTTATTTGGAATAGATGCGAGTAGTGCCGACTCGGCTAAGTCGAGATCTTTGGCGCTCTTACCGAAATAGGTCTGCGCTGCGGATTCGACGCCGTTACGGCGACCACCATATGGCGATTCGTTCAAATAGAGCGTAATAATCTGCTCCTTGTCATACATCTTCTCAACTTCAATAGCAAGAATCATTTCCTTAATTTTGCGTGGCACACCAGAAACATCGCGGTTGCCAGCTTCGTCAGAGAAATAAACCTGTTTAATTAGCTGCTGCGTGAGCGTTGAACCGCCCTGGACCTCACCCTTCTTAATTAAGGTAATATACAAGGCGCGGGCGATACCATTAAAGTCGATGCCGATATGGTTGTAAAAGTTCCTATCCTCGATTGCGACTGTAGCTTGGCGCATATAGGTCGAGATATCATCGCCATCAACGACTAGACGATAGTCGCCACTACCTTTATCTTCCCAAAGTACTTCGCCGTTGCGATCGAGGTAGGTATTTACGGTATTTTGGACGCGATTTGCTAATTCTTCTGGGTCAATTTCTGCCAAATCTTTCTTGAAGTAGAGGAATAAACCGCCGACACCAATAATAGCCAATAGAATTAATGCGGCTAAACATTTCAAAATAAATAACTGGCCTTCTTTTGAGAACCAGGCTTTTAGGACGCGGTCTGGACGTAGTTTTGCAAAGAAACGCAAAACTGGGTTTTTAGGTAATTTAGCCATTTCTTCCGCTTTTTTGCGGGCGCGCGCATCTTCGCGTACGCGACGTTTGTAGGCTAAGTTGGAATATAGGCTCATCCCAGACTTCGAAGATTTACTCTCCTTCTTCTTGGAGACAGTCTTCCTAGTCTTGATGGCTTTCTTTTTACTCGCAGTTTTATCTTTTGCCATTACTATATTATACACTATCAAAACTAGTCCGCGCTACAAAACATAAGCTTTTTACAATCTCTGTTATTTAGGGTAAAATAATTAATTATGAGTCACTATGAGCCATTAAAAATCGAAGAAAAATGGCAAAAGCGCTGGGAAGAAGAGCAGCCTTTTGCCGCCAAAGACAACGATAATCGTCCCAAGATGTATCTTGCGGAAATGTTCCCATACCCATCTGGTGCTGGCCTACATGTTGGCCACGTGCGCAACTTTTCTATCGTTGACTGTCTTGCTCGTTTTTATACTCAGCAAGAAATGAACGTGCTTCGTCCTTTTGGCTATGATACTTTTGGTCTTCCGGCCGAAAACTATGCTATTAAGACCGGAATTTCGCCGCAGGAAGTGACAGAAACTAATATTAATAATTTCCGCAAACAAGCCAAACGTCTTGGCTATGCTATCGACTGGTCTCGCGAGATTAACACTTCCGACCCAGCATATTATAAATGGACTCAATGGTGCTTCCTTCAACTCTTTAAAAAAGGCCTCGCTTATCAAGCTGAAAGCTATCAGTGGTGGTGTCCAGTAGACCAGACCGTACTCGCTAACGAACAGGTAGAGAATGGTTGCTGCTGGCGCTGTGGCCACGAAGTTGAAAAGAAGAAAATGAAGCAGTGGTTCTTCAAGATTACCGCTTATGCCGATGAACTTCTCGATGAAATCGATTCGCTTGATTGGCCGGAAAAAATTAAAACCATGCAGAAAAACTGGATCGGTCGCAGTGAGGGCGCCGAAGTTGAATTCCAAATCGCTGATAGTGGCGGAAAAATCACCGTCTTTACTACCCGTCCAGATACAATCTTTGGTGCTACCTTTATGGTACTTGCGCCGGAGAACGAACTTATCAAAGAACTTGTGAACGACGACACTAAAGATGCGGTCGAAAAGTATTGCAAAGAAGCGCTTAAGAAGTCTGAGATTGAACGTCAGGAAAATAAAGAAAAGACAGGCGTCTTTACTGGCTCCTATGTTATTAATCCAGCTACTGGCGAAAAAATACCAGTTTGGGTTGCCGACTATGTTCTTAGTGGCTATGGTACTGGTGCTGTTATGGGTGTGCCAGCTTGCGACGAGCGTGATAACGAATTTGCGACCAAGTTTGAATTACCAATTGTTAAAGTAATAGAAAAGCCAGAAGACTCCAAAGATGATTCTAAATGCTATGCTGGTGAAGGCGAAATGGTCAATTCTGGACCATTCAGTGGTAAGCAAAGTAGTGAAGTTCGCGAGCAAATAAATGATTGGCTTGAGCAGCAGGGCATTGGCCACAAGAAAGTCACTTATCGTATGCGTGACTGGCTTATTTCTCGTCAGCGCTACTGGGGCTGCCCAATTCCGATTGCTTACGATAAGGATGGTAATGCGCATGCTATTCCGGAAGATCAACTGCCGGTGATGTTGCCGAAAATTGACGATTATAAACCAGATTCATCTGGTCGTTCAGCACTCGCAAAATGCGATGAATTCTTGAAAGTTACTATCGATGGCGAGGAAATGACGCGCGAGACTGATACGCTCGATGGCTATGCCTGTTCTAGCTGGTATCTCTGGCGCTACACCGATCCGCACAATGACAAAAAGGCTTGGGACCCGAAGAAGGTTAACTTCTGGGCGCCAACCGATATTTATTGTGGCGGGGATCATGCCGTAGCGCATCTACTTTATGTGCGTTTCTGGTGCAAATTCTTTGCCGATGAAGGTTACTTGAATTTCCGCGAGCCAATTAAGAAATTGCTCTACAACGGATACATTAATGCTCCGGACGGTAAGAAGATGTCCAAGTCCAAAGGCAATGTTATTGATCCGCTCGATGTAATTAACCAAGGTTATGGCGCTGATACGCTTCGCACCTACGAACTCTTTATTGGTCCATACAATTTAGATGCGGCTTGGAGCACTGAGGCCATCGGCGGCGTTTACCGCTTCCTAAATCGTTGCTGGACGCTCACCTTTGATAAGAAGACCATTAATGAGGATAAGAATATTGTCTATCGCCACAAGACTGCCAAAAAAGTTACTGAGGATATGTATCGCAATAACTTCAATACTGCAGTTGCTGCCTTGATGGAATTTGTGAACGAGCTTTATAAGAATGGCGCCCATCATGACGATCTCGTAGTGCTCGCGAAATTACTGAAACCGTTTGCACCACATCTTGCATCCGAGATGCTCGAAGAATTAAAGTCGGACGATATCTGGCCAAAGTGGGATGAGAAACTTCTTGTTGCCGACGAAGTAGAAATGGTTGTTCAGGTAAATGGCAAACTCCGCGCGCGTATCATGGCTTCCGTAGACGATGCGAAGGACGCTAAGAAAATGGAAGAGCTCGCGTTGGCTGACGAAAAAGTCAAAACTTATACCGACGGCAAAGAAGTTGTAAAAGTAATCACTATTCCAAAAACTCATCTTGTGAACATTGTTGTAAAATAATAAGCATGAGGATTTTACAACTAAATACCTGGACGGGGCGCATACAGGGCGCCATCCCAAGATTTTTGGGCAATCATGATTTTGATATCATATGCCTCCAGGAAGCCGTTTGGTCAGAAAATCAGAAAGAACTATTGGAGCTTTTTTCTACTTCCGTTGAACAAATTAAGAAAGCATCTGGGCTCGAATATGATCATCGTGTGGCGACTTATTATTTTGACGCCTTCGGCGGCAGAATCGAGCAGGGTAACGTTGTTATTTGTCGTTTTCCAATTAAAGAAGCGGAAGTCGTCCATCTGTTAGGCGAGTATACTCGCATAAATGATGTGTACGACAATAACGGCTTGGATTATCAGGCTCAGAAAATCGTTTTAGAGAATGGCCTCGTCGTGGTTAATTATCATGGTTATTGGCAGAAAGATCCTATCGGGAATGAAACAACTATCAAGTGCATGCGCAAAGTTGCCGACTTAATTCGCGACGAGAAACGTCCAGTAATTATGTGCGGCGATTTGAATGTTGTATCTGAGTCGCCGGCCATGCGCGAGTTGGATTTCTTGCACGACCTAACGGCCGAGAATAACGTTAAACAGACATTGCAAAATATTAAATTCGTTCGCGACGTTGCCTGCGACCATATATTAATAAACGACAAAATCAAAGCAAATAATTTCAGGGTCTATGATGATCTTTTATCGGACCACAAAGCAATTTTTGCCGAGATAGAAATTATTTAGCCTGACGCTTAATGAGTTTAGCGTGTAACACCACACGTTCTTTGCTGTTGTAACAAGTTGAAAGAGTGAGAATCTGGTCTTTTCCGCTAACCGTCGCGCCGAAATCTTGGACGCTGCGATCTTTTAGCATAGTAATGAATTTTTCAAACTGTGCATCACTTGAAAAACTGGTTTGGATATAGTCGGTCGTAACCGGGATGCGATAGACACTAAATACCTGCCAAAGCGCCATTTCGGAATCGTTAGCGGTGCGCACGACGAAATTATTGGAGTTATTGCGCCATCCATTTGTAAGGATGGTGCGCAATGTACCAAACATTGAGCCGTCATTACGCCCATGTGCATAAAGGATTAAATTCTTGTCGCTTCCATCATTTTTATTGCGAAAATCCTCAAAGACCCAGCCGGCCGTATTATAACTTTTGTCAAAAGAATGCTTAAGATAAAAATCATTATTCGTAGTCTGAACATAAGGATAATTAATATTAGTGCCGCTTAAAGAAATCCAACCCGCAGTCTCGTCGTTAATTTTGCGTAGTTCGGAAAAATCTACATCTAGCAAATTAGTCTTTAAATACTTCCAATACGGAGCATCATCTGGTTCTCCGGAAGAAATAACTTGAGTATCGTCATTGTCGGATATTTCTCGTGTAGTGGCGGCTTCATTTATTATCGATGTCTGCTCATCTGTATCGATTGAATCGAGCGTCCATTCGTAGATTTTATAGCCAGAATAACCAATGCCAACCACACATATTAATGCGATGACGCAACTTGTTGCAATCTTAATACGAGATTTCGCCTTCCGAATTTTCATAACAATTATTATAGCATAAGAAGCACTATGCAGGTGCTCCTTGCCCCTTGCGAAAGAGCCAAAAATATAGTAAACTAGGGCAAAGTAATATATCAAAGAAGGAGCATTTTTACATGCCTGAACCAAAAAAACAGAGCAGCCCTCGCAAGACCGGCCTTCGCCGCAGTCATTTGCGC
>JAEEGL013337470.1_pt1 | contig 15283 bp, 7 predicted proteins | sample 9134231 | NCBI WGS metagenome assembly JAEEGL01 (sample SAMN16246548, study PRJNA631951) | gut metagenome | biome: gut microbiome; feature: rumen; material: fiber-attached | host: Bos | place: Iran: Karaj | collected 2018-10 | reverse complement strand
ATAGCTGCGGGTGACAGTATCGTTGTCTTTGTGCGTGCCAATATCAGGCCAAACCTCGCCACTGAGCCGTTTCTGATAGAGGATGCTGTGCTTTTCAAGACCGAGAAGGGTGTGAGACGTTTCCCTCTCACGGCCTATGGTCGCAACGCCGTCTATCATGTCCCTACCGACACGATACACAATCCAGACGGCACGCCTCTTATTGATGCGAACTTTGGCAAACCATTTGCTTACAGTGTGATAGATTGTGACAATTGGCGGCACGATTTGCCCCATGTCATTATTGGCTATGCGGTGGTTGATTCGCGACAGACGTTGCGGTTGAGAGAAGGGGATGAGTTGTATTTCGCCAACGATGCAGTTCTTTGGGTCTACGACAGTGCTACCCTCGATGTACGCGGCACAGATGAAAGGCCGGTGCTGTTTACTTCGGTGAGGCAGGACGGGCGTTATGCCCAGTTGCCCGGCCAATGGGGCTACGTGTGGCTTTCGGTAGGCAGCCGTAACAATGTGATTGACCATGCCCGTATCGAGAATGCTTTTGTCGGTTTGCGGGTGGACAGTTGTGCCAATGCCAACCCTACCCTTGTTATCAGCAACACTCAGGTGGCAAACCACACTCTCGCAGGTCTCTTGTGCCAGACGGCCTATGTTGAGGGTGACAACTTGCTGGTTGCCAATTGCGGAGTGGCTACCGTGGCCATGCAGTATGGGGGCGACTATGCTTTTTCCAACTGCACTTTTGCCGACTATTGGCGTTACGACTCGCGCAAGTCGCCCAGTGTGGTTATTACCAACACCATGGAGTATGACGGCACACTGTATCTTTGGCCTATGCGTGCGAGGTTGAAGGATTGCATAATCTATGGCACCCGTGCCGACGGCGAGCTATACATAGGGCTTGACGAGAGGGTTGAGGCCACGGCCGTGGTTGACCATTGTCTGGTGCGTGGAGGAGAATGGGATGAGGATCCGCTGTTTGTGGATGTTGACAAGGGAGACTATCACCTGAAGGAGGAGTCGCCCGCAAGGGGAATAGGCTATCGCTACAGCGACGATACAACGAGTGTAGAACGAAAAATGGTATACGGAAAAATTAGGTAAAAACAAGCAAATGTACCTATGGGGATGTGAATTGGTGCGAGAGAGGTGCTTTTGCCATTGAGTAACAGATAAAAGAGATGTACGAATATTTGTCAGGGAAATTGGCCATGGTGACGCCTGCCACAGCAGTGGTGGATTGCGGCGGTGTGGGCTATCTGTTGGAAATAACACTCAACACTTACAGTGCCATTCAGGAGAAGCCCGAAGTGAAACTGTGGGTGCATGAGGTGGTTCGCGAGGATGCCTATCTGCTATATGGCTTCTATACTACTGCGGAACGCGATATGTTCCGCTTGCTTTTGGGGGTGAACGGAGTGGGTGCTGCCACGGCGCGGATGATGCTCTCGTCGCTGTCGGTTGAAGAATTGGCCAACGCCATCGCCTCGCAGGATGCCAAGATGGTGCAGCGGGTGAAAGGCGTAGGAGCCAAGACGGCACAGCGCATTGTGTTGGAATTGCAGGATAAAGTCTCTTCGGCGGGTGGCACAGCGGTGCCAGTGACTGGAGTTGTGGCACAGGCATCGGCAAAGAAGGACGAGGCCGTTGCTGCATTGGTGATGCTTGGATTTGCAAAGGCTGCCGCAGATAAGGTGATGCAGTCACTTGATGCCAATCTTTCGGTGGAAGAACTAATCAAAGAAGCCCTCAAGCGGATTTGACTTCTTTTATGATAACTGAGAACTATAGACAAGGAGCAGAAATGAGGATGGTCGGAAAACAATCTTTTGGGTGTTCGGGTGAGCGGATATGCATGCCCTCGGACAATTCTCGAAAGAGTGTTTTTGGCATGTTTGTGGTTCTCGGTCTGTTGTTGATTGCTTTGATGGTTCCTGGCGGGAGTGTGTATGCCCAGTCGCCGGACGGGGGTGTTACCACGCAGGTGGAATATGATGCACAGAGTGGCTCGTATGTCAAGGTCACGCGGGTGGGGGACATGGTAATAAACCGTGAGTACATGACCTTTGAACAGTATCAGGACTATCAGATGGATCAGTTGATGAAGAAGTATTGGAATGACCGGTCAGCGGTGAGCGACACTGCCGCAGACGACGGACTGTTGAGCCGTATTCCGGGTTTCAGCGAAATCAGCAAGAAAGTCGACGGACTGCTTGCCGTTCCCAATATCAGCATCAATCCTTCTGGAAGTGCTGATTTGACGTTCCAGATAGTGAACAATTTCCGCGATGACTACAATCTTGATGCGAACCGCCGCAGTGTCACTACTTTCGATTTTGACGAGAACATACAAGTGAGTTTGAATGCCAAGATAGGCGACTTGTTTGACTTCGATATCAATTGGAATACCCAGGCTACATTTGATTTTGAGAACAAGATAAAGCTGAAATACGAAGGCAAGGAGGATGATATTATCCAGTTGTTTGAGGCTGCCAACATTTCGTTTCCGCTTAATACAACCCTCATTCACGGCAGTCAGGAGTTGTTTGGTGTCCACACCAAACTTAAATTCGGTAAACTGACGGTTGATGCTGTGGTGTCGCAAAAGGAGACCAGCACTGAGAACATGCGAGTGCAGGGTGGAGCCTCGACCCAGGAGTTCCAGATAAGGGTGGATGAGTATGAAGAGAACCGCCATTATTTTATTGCGCAATATTTCCACGACAACTACAATCAGGCGATGTCGACACTGCCCACACCCAATACCAATATCAGGATTATACGTCTTGAGGTGTGGCGAACCAATGTGGGAGCGGCTGTTACCAATAACCGCAATATTCTTGCCCTTACCGATTTGGGCGAGAATAATCCGTCGAACAGCCGGATAGTGGGAGGTCGCTCGACAAAGCCGTCAAACGGCAGCAACAACCTTCTTGAGATACTTAACCCCGCCGCCATACGCAGTGTTGACAACATTACTTCCTATATGGAGGGAGCGGGGTTCACAGCGGGAAGCGACTATGAGAAAGTGGAGAGTGCACGACTGCTCAACAGCAGCGAGTACACCTACAACCAGCAACTGGGGTTCATCACTCTCAGCCAGCCGCTCAGTGCCGACCAGGTGCTTGCTGTGGCGTTCCAGTATCAGGTAATTGGCGACACCACGGTGTATCAGGTGGGTGAACTCACCACCGATGGTGTGAACGACCCCAACACCCTTGTGGTGAAACTTATCAAAGGGGCTGGTGTGGACACCCGCAGCCCGCTGTGGCGCTTGATGATGAAGAATGTCTACTTCCTACGCAGCACGCAAATTAGTCGCGAGAACTTCCGACTCAATATCTTGCACGAAAGCCGCGAGGGAGGTGTGGGTATCGGTTTCTTCACTTCCGGTCCCAAGGAGGGTATTCCTTTGATAGAGCTTTTCGGTCTGGACAGGATGGATGCCTCGCAGAATTACTATTATGCCGACGGAGTGTTCGACTGGTTTGACAGTGCTGCATATAAAGGAGGAACCATACAGGCCAGTTCGGGTAGGATATTCTTCCCTTATGTGGAACCGTTTGGTCGTGATTTGCGAACGATACTGGGCGACGATGAGTTTGCCCAGGAGTATTGTTTCGACTCGCTGTACACTATGACGCGTGCCCTTGCCCAGCAGTATGCCGACAAGAACAAATTCTATATAGAGGGCTATTTTTCTTCTACGGTGAGTGGGGAAATTTCGCTTGGCTACAGTGTGTCGCCGGGTTCGGTGACCGTTACGGCAGGTGGTGTGCCCTTGATAGAGAATGTGGACTATACGGTGGATTATACTATGGGTACTGTGCGCATAGTGAACGAGAGTATTCTCAGCAGCGGCACCCCCATCAGCGTCAGCAGTGAGAACAACTCATTCAGCATGATGACCAAGACGATGGCTGGTGCCCATGTCAACTATGAGATTGAACCCGACTTCAACGTCGGAGCCACCTTCATGAACCTACATGAGAAACCCCTTACGCAGAAAAATAATTTCGGTGAAGAACCTACCAGTAACAGTATATGGGGTTTTGACTTGAACTACCGTCACGAAGCACCTTTCATCACCCGTTTGATAGACAAACTGCCCGGAATCGACACCAAGGCACCCTCAAACCTTACTCTATCAGCTGAGTTCGCCCAGTTTATTCCCGGCATCGCCTCCACGGGCAGCAAGGAGGGAAGTGTGACTTATGTGGACGATTTCGAGGGTGCGGAGAGTAGTATTGACTTAAAGGGTGTAATGCATTGGCACCTTGCTTCCACTCCGCAGGACTACAAGACACAGTTGCCTCTCTTCCCCGAAACAGCACCCTCCACTGGACTGGCTTATGGTTTCAACCGAGCCAAACTGGCGTGGTATCGAATAGATAACATATTTTACAGTACCGAGTGTCCCCGCAACGTCAACGAGGAAGACCGGTCACAGCCGTATGCTCGTCGTATCAGCGAACAGGAGGTATTCCCAAATAAACAACTGGCTCAGGGAGAACTGATAAATGTGTATGAACTTAATCTGGCCTATTATCCCGAGGAACGCGGACCATATAATTACGATGTGTCGCCGACACCTTATAGCGCGGGACTCACAGCCGAGGGATTGCTGGCTCAGCCCAAGAGCCGTTGGGCAGGTATCATGCGCCAGCTCGACTACACCGACTTTGAAACCCAGAATATCGAGACCATCGAGTTCTGGATGATGGATCCTTTTATCGATAACCCCAACCATACGGGCGGAAAACTTTATATTAACTTAGGCGACATTAGTGAGGATATTCTTCGCGACGGCCGCAAAAGTTTTGAGAACGGATTGCCCACGGGGCCTGAAGTGACAGGGGTGGACACCACTATCTGGGGACGGGTACCCAACACACAACCCATAGTCAATGCCTTCTCGGGCGATGAGTCGTCGCGGAAATATCAGGATATTGGTTACGACGGACTCAGCAGCACCCGTGGTGCACAGGACGAGCAGAGTTTCTTTGCTGGCTACCTTGAGCAGATAGCCCTCGTCCACGGCACCTCGTCGCAAGCTTATCAGATGGCCATAGCCGACCCTTCGGGCGATGATTTCCACTACTACCGCGGTTCGGACTACGACGAGGAAGATGTGAAAATCAACGACAGGTACAAGAGATACAACAATCCCGAAGGCAATTCGACGGTGGATGCCGATAACACCGAAGCTTATACCACTGCAGCCTCAATCTATCCCAACGTGGAGGACATCAACAAAGATAATACTTTAAGTGAGGGAGAGAACTATTATCAGTATCTGATAGAGCTCGACCCTGCCAAGATGGTAATTGGGCAGAATCATATAGTAGACATACAAGAGGCTGAAAACATCATGCTGCCCAACGGCACCACTACTTCATGCAAGTGGTATCAGTTCAGAATACCGGTGAGGGAGTACGACCAGTTGATAGGCAAGTTGAATGGGTTCCATTCCATCCGTTTTATGAGGATTTTCTTGAATGATTTCGAGGAGCCCATAATACTACGTTTTGCCACAATGGAGTTGGTGTATGCCACATGGAGAAAATATACTGAAAACCTTCTGCAGCCCGGTGACTACCCAACAGGGACAGGTTCGAATACCTCGTTCAGCATCAGTACGGTCAATATCGAGGAAAACGGGAGCCGATATCCTGTTCCATACGTTTTGCCCCCCGACATTCAGCGAGAGGAGTGGTATAGCACCTCGTCGGTTGCAATCAAGCTGAATGAACAGGCTTTGTCGCTCGACATAAGTGATTTGTCGTCGGGTGATGCCCGTGCAGTGTACCGCAGTACTCAATACGACTTGAGAAATTATGGCAAGTTGAAGATGTTTGTTCATGCCGAGCAGAAGACCATGGATAGTCCGGTAAATGATGACGACTTGGTGCTTTTTGTGCGATTGGGAAGTGACTATACAAGCAATTACTATGAGTATGAGGTGCCCTTAAAATTCACTGAATGGGGGATTGGGAAGGATGACGCGTATGCCATTTGGCCGAGAGAGAACAATGTGGAGATAGACCTTACGCGTTTGGTTGATATTAAGACCAACCGCAACCGGCTGATACGTAATGGCGATTTGTCGTACAGCAGTCAACTGCTTTATAGTGAATATGTGGATGGACGCAAGTATACGGTGTTAGGAACCCCCAATCTTGGGAAGGTGAAGGTAATCATGGTGGGAGTGAGAAATCCCAAGAAGGAGTCGATGGATGACGGGAATGATATGTTGCCAAAGTCGTGTATCGTATGGTTGAATGAGTTGCGGTTGACTGATTTTAACAATCGTGGTGGGTGGGCAGCGATGGCGTTGGCACGTACCAATTTGGCAGATTTGGGTAATTTGTCGATGTATGGTTCGTATCGTACATCTGGATTTGGAAATCTGGAGGAGAAGCCGACATCGCTTGAATTGGTGAATACGTTGCAGATGCAGAGTACCTTGGATCTTGAGCTTGGGAAGTTCCTGCCGGATGACTGGGGGGTGCACATTCCTTTCTATCTTGACTACAACAAGCAGGTAGGAAGTCCGGAGTATAATCCTTTGGATCCTGATGTGCGGTTGAGGGAGGATTTGAGGACCTATTCAACGCAGAAAGAGCGCGACAGTGTGCGCAGTATGGCACAGGAGCGTCATACAACCACTAACATCACGTTGACAAATATGCGGAAAGACAGAACTGGAAAGTCTGCTTTAAAGCCCCATTTCTATGACATAGAGAATTTCACATTTTCGTATGCCTATAGTAGAGAGCGGTCGTCAGATGATGAAATATCGTATTACAACAAGGATCAGCACCGTGGTGGATTCACGTATGCCTTTACTCCTAAAGAACCGGGACTGTTTTCGCCTTTTGCCAATTCAAGTTCGAAATTCATCAATAGCAAGAACGGCAAGTTTATCAAGGATTTCAACCTGTATTACAAGCCGAAGAATGTATCGTTCAGTACTGAGGTGTACAGAGACTACGAAGAGACGTTGTTGAGGCAAAAGGGTGCGGCATTGGTTATTTTGCGCCCCACATATTATAAGCAGTTTACGTGGAGGCGAGAGTATGGGTTGCAGTGGGATATTAGCCGGAGTTTGCACCTTCAGTACAGTGCCACGGCAAATGCAAGGATTGACGAGCCTGTGGGAAGGGTTGATACGCGAGAAAGTAGAGAAGCCATAGGCAATTCGTTGGCCAAAGGCGGTACGATGCAGAATTTCCAACAGACCGTGAATGCCTCGTGGGATTTGCCGATAAGTAAACTTCCTTATCTGGATTTTTTGCGAGTGCCTCTGTCGTATAGGGCTACATATAATTTCCTGGGGACTACTCAGGCATTGGCTTCGCAGGGCAGCACATTGAATGGGTCGTCACAGATGCAGGCATCTGTGTCTGGCTCGATGCAGACGTTATACAACCGTTTTGATTTCATCAAAAACGCCTATAAGCAGAAGAATACAGCACCACCCAAGGATCCCAAGAGAATGACGAAAAAAGAGCGTGAGAAAGCGGTACAAGACTCGTTGGCAAGAGCTAAGAATCCCGATTCGGTGCGGAGGGCTCAGCTGGCTGAGACAATGAGTGAGATAGGTAACTTTGCCATCCGTTTTGTTACGGGTCTCAAGTCTTTCTCGGTGCAGTTCAGCGGATCGTTTGGGGCGGTTTTGCCGGGATATATGGGAACGGCGTCGGTGTTAGGTATGGATCCAAGAAATGATTGGATGCCGGGAGGCCTTTTTGTGCTGGGTTATAACGACGGTATAGTGGAAAAACTTCGAAGAAGAGGACTGTTGTCAAAAGACTCGTTGATGAACAGCGCCCATCAGAACACGTTGAACAGAATGCTTTCGTTCCAGGCAACGGTGGAGCCGATACGTGATTTCAGAATTGAATTGACTGCTTCACAAAATTTCCAGTCACGCGATGAATATTATTATAAGTTTATGAGTAGTTTGGGTGATGTAGATGGGCCTTTGTCGTATGTATTGTCCGGTAGTTATTCGTCAACGTGCTGGAGTATGGCAACGGCTTTTGTGTCGCCGGACGAATTATACGAGAGATTCCTATCTGCCCGAGGCGTAGTGGCGGCCAGATTGGCGGAGATGAACAACGACCCCCGTTGCGACGAATGGGTAAGAGACACTATGAGTGGCGAGATGTTCCCCTTTGGATATGGAGCCAATCAGCAGACGGTTTTGCTCGCCAGTTTCCTTTCCACTTATTTGGGTGGAGATGCTTCGAATTATGACTTTTCTCCCTTTATGAAGATGCCGTTGCCCAACTGGTCAATAAACTACAATGGATTGAACAAGGTGGGTTTCTTAAAGAAGTGGTTCAATAATATCTCTTTGTCGCATAGGTATTCTTCGACATATAGCATTGGAAACTATTACACCGATGCTGCGATATCTGGCAAGGAAGGGTATGACTATGGTAGCGAAACTGTACTCAATGGGTCGGATGATTTTATAGCTCCGGTGAGTATGGAGGGGGTGCAAATAAGTGAGCAATTTAACCCGTTGATACGACTTTCGGTGAGTATGACCAACAGTGTGCAGTTAAATTTTTCGGTACAGAAGAACCGGACTTTAGGACTGAGTTTCTCCAACAATCAGCTTACCGAAACGACACGTGAGGGTATTACCTTTGGAGGAGGGTATCGTTTTAAGGATGTGGCCTTTGATGTAAAAGTTGGCGAGACGGTTCAGCATCTGAAGAGCGATATAGTACTGCAGTTGAATATCACATACAATAGCAACAAGACAAACATACGTAAGATAAACCAGAATTTCAGCCAGGTGTCGTCGGGTAGCGAGGTGTGGATGGCAGAATTGTCGGCAGAGTATGCATTGTCTACATCGTTGACGTTGCGGGCCTTTTTCCAGACCAATATCAATACTCCGTATATCCGCAATTCCTATCCCAATTCGACCACCAAGGGTGGCATAACAATTAGATTCAGTTTCTGATGCAGAAAGACCGTTTTATAAATACCGACCCTGCTGTGCGCAACTTGGTTCTCCGATTTGAGAACCATGAGGGTTATTTCGACGTGGGCGAAATAGAATCTATTGCCAATTTCTATCTTGACTCAAAGGATGTGGAAGGTTTGGGAGCCGTGGTGAAACACGGGGAGAAACTTTTCCCTGGTGACGACACCGTCCTTTTGCATAAGGCATATTATCTGAGTATGTCTGGAAGGCACGGTGAGGCGAAATCAATATTGTTGAAGTTGGAGAAACAGAATCCGACAGACACTGATGTGTGCTATGCGTTGGGTGTGATATGCAGTTCTTGTGGACAGCCGGAAGAGGCCATATACTACTATCTAAGAGCCGTGGTGGATGGCAATGAACCGGGTGTGGTATTCGGAAACATTGCGGACGAATACTATAATCTTGGGTTGAATGGTCAGGCAGAGCGGTACTATCTTATGGCCATTGAAAAGGATGCCAACGATGAGCGTTCGCTATACAATCTGGCTTGCATTTGGCAACAGGAAAACCGTTTGGAAGAGGGTGTGGGATTTTATGAGAAAGTGGTTGACGAGCATCCCTATTCGGGAAGTGCATGGTATTGTCTGGGTTGTGTATACCGTTGGCTCTCATTGTATGAAAAGGCGGTGGATGCTTATGAGTATGCTGTGGCAATCGACAATGCTTTGACCGATGCTTACTTGGGTCTTTCGGAGTGTTATAGAAAACTGGGCGACATGGGGCGTGCGGCACAAGCTTTGCGCGATGCCCTTGAACATTCGGATGTGGAACAACGACGCTATGTCCGTTATCTTACCGGTCGGATTTTCCTTGATGATGGGAATTATCATACTGCTGCGGCTTATTTGCGAGATGCGGTGAAAGAGTTTCCCACTGATTACTTGTCATGGAACGACTTGGGCCTTTGTTATGAAAAATTAGGTGATATCGACGAGGCAGCAGAATGTTACCGCCGTGCCATCAACCTTTTCCCCCATGCCGATGGTCTGTGGATGAGTTTGGCGGATTTGTATATCAATGCCGGACGTTTTGATGATGCTTGTGGGTTGCTTGAAAGTGCCCGCAGCGAAGCTTGCGATGTTTTTGCTTTCGACTCCCGCCTTATCTATTGCCTGTTTAAAATGGGCAAAAGGTCGAGGATGTTAGACTTGCTGCTTTATGATGCTGTAGAACACTCAAATCGTTTCGATGAACTGCTCAGGCAGTTTCCCGACTTGGCAGATGACACTGAGGTGTTGCAATATATTAACAATCTAAAAAGGTAAGAAGATGATGAAAAGAATTGTACTTTTGCTGCTTTTGTTTGCTGGCTGCATGGATATGGCGTTTGCCGGAGTCGAACACTCCGACGGTACGACCATAGCCGAGCAGGTGCAGGGAACCGATAGCAACTCTACAGGATTCGTGGCCGATGTGCTTACATGGTACGATGCACACATGAATTACGAAACGGTGGGCTTGCTTATGACTTTGGAAAGCTCTTTTATCCCATTCCCGTCGGAGGTGGTCATACCTCCGGCAGTGTATGTGGCTTGCAATCCCGACACCCGTGGTGGGATGAAAATATGGATTATTGTGCTGATAGGTACTTTGGGTGCTTTGCTGGGTGCATATATCAATTATTTCCTGTCTCGTTGGCTGGGACGTCCGGTGATATATGCTTTTGCCGAGAGCAAGGTTGGTCGAATGATGCGTTTGTCGAAAGAGAAAATCCAACGTGCCGAGACGTATTTCAATGATCATGGCAATGTATCAACCTTGGTGGGCAGGCTGATCCCGGTCATCAGGCAGTTGATTTCCATACCGGCCGGTTTGTCGAAGATGAATCTGGCAGCCTTCACTCTTTTCACTTTTGTGGGTGCAGGTGTGTGGAATTGTGTGTTGGCTTTGCTGGGCTGGCTTGCATATCAGGCTGCGGACCCCTCTGTGATAAAGGAATACAGCCACCAATTATCGGTGATAATTGGTGTAGTGTTTGCTGTTGCGGTCGTTTTTTTGGTAGTAAGAGCTGTGATAAAAAAGAGAAAAAGAAATGGATGATACAGACCGTAAAATAGATTTTGCACGGGTATTCATGCGCAAGGACCGCCCTTTGCCCAAACGTGGCTGCAGTTGGGCTTTCTTCATTTTTCTTGGCTTGCTCACGCTGGGCGTTGTTGCAATGTATTTCTTGTATAAGATGAATGGTACCGTTTGACATTGAAAAAAGAACTTGCTATTATGATGAATTTTCCCATTCTTGATACAAAAGTGTATGGACATCCATTAGTCTATCTTGACAATGCTGCCACTACACAGAAACCCCAACAGGTGATAGATGCTTTGACGGGTTATTATTTGACGTTGAACAGCAATATTCACCGTGGTGCCCATTATTTGGCTGCACAGGCTACCGAACGATACGAGGAGGTGCGCCGGAAAGTTCAACATTTTGTAAATGCCCGCAACAACAAGGAGATTGTCTTTACCCGTGGTACCACCGAGAGCATCAACTTGGTTGCTTCTTCATTTGGACGGGGATTCCTGAAAGAATGTGATGAGGTGATAGTGTCCGGAATGGAACACCACAGCAATATTGTTCCTTGGCAGCTGGCCTGCGAGCAGGTGGGTGCCCGGCTGAAGGTGATTCCATTCAACGATGAAGGCGTGTTGGATATGAAGGTATATGAGTCCCTCTTTTCCCAACGTACACGTTTGGTGGCTTGTTGCCATGTGTCCAATACTTTGGGCACAGTCAATCCAGTCAAAGAGATTGTAAGGATTGCCCACGACCATCAGGTGCCAGTGCTTATCGACGGTGCTCAGGCTGTTGCCCACATGCCTGTCGATGTGCAAGAAATTGGGTGCGATTTTTATTGTTTTTCGGGACATAAGATGTATGCCCCAATGGGTGTGGGAGTGATGTATGGACGTGAGGAGTGGCTTGACAAGTTGCCTCCTTATCAAGGGGGAGGAGAAATGATAAAGGATGTGACTTTTGAGCGTACTACCTATAACGAACTGCCTTTCCGTTTCGAAGCCGGTACCCCTTCAGTGGGTGATGTGTTGGGGTTGGGAGCCGCCATTGATTTTATGCAGCAGGAAGGGATTGAGAACATTGCCCGTCACGAAGAGGAACTACTTAACTATGCTACCGAAAAGCTTTTGGCCATTCCTGGTCTTCGCATTTTCGGCACGGCTCCGCATAAGGCTGGGGTCATTTCTTTCTTGTTGGGCAATGCCCATCCTTATGACGTGGGGACCCTTCTCGACAAACTGGGCATAGCTGTGCGTACAGGTCACCATTGTACCCAGCCTGTAATGGATCGCTATGGTATTCCAGGTACGGTCCGCGCCAGTTTTGCCTGCTACACCACAACGGATGACATCGATGCTCTGGTCAATGCCATTAATCGCATTGCTCCTATCATTTGCTGAAAAAATACATTTTGTATATGCTCAAAACATTACATATCGAGAACTACGCGCTGATTCGCGAAACAGACATTGTCTTTGACAAGGGTTTTGTGGTAATCACTGGTGAGACTGGTGCCGGCAAGTCTATCCTGTTGGGTGCCCTTGGTCTGCTGTTGGGTCAGCGTGCCGACACACAGGTACTCTCTGACAAGGAACGCAAATGTGTTGTGGAAGCCTCGTTTGATATTTCGGGTCTGGGGTTACAATCACTTTTTGAACGATTTGATGCCGATTACGATGATACCCTCATTCTCCGTCGCGAGATTCTCCCCTCGGCCAAGAGTCGTGCCTTTGTCAACGATAGTCCCGCCAACCTTCAATTCCTCAAAGAACTGGGTGTTCACATCTTAGACATCCATTCCCAATATCAAACACTGACTCTCACCGAGAGTACTTTCCAAACCCAGCTTCTCGACACCCTTTCCTCCGATTCTCCACTATCAGAATACCAAACTCTATACCGTCAGTATGCCTCCCTCAAGCAAGACTTGGAGCAACTGACATCGCAGGAAGCCGAGAATAACCGCAATCGCGACTACAACCTTTTTCTCTTCAATGAGCTGAGTGCTGCCAAACTCGACCCCGATGAACAGCAGGAACTGGAGGACGAGGCGCATCTTCTCGAACACGCAGGCACCATAAAGGAGGCTTTGGGCAATGTTGCGGCACTATGTGATGGGGTGGATGGCGACGGGGTGGTTTCGCGGCTTGTCTCTTCGCGTTCCAGTCTTTCTCAAGTGGCTGCATACCACGAGGGCATCGAGTCGCTCTATCAGCGTCTGGATTCCTGTCTTATCGAGGTGCAGGACATTCTTTCGGAAGTGGGCTCCCTTGACGACAAAATACAATATTCCCCCGAACGTCAGGCTCAAGTAAACGACAGGCTTGACCTTATCTACCGTTTGCAGAAAAAGCATGGGGTTGATACAATTTCAGCCCTTCTTGATATTCAGAATCATCTCGATTGTCAGCTTCAGGAGGCCGACAGCCTTGACGACCGTATCCGGGACATTATGGAGCAGGTGGACAAGGCTTACGCCCGGATGCAACAAGCTGCCGAAAAACTGACTCAAAGCCGTTGCAAGGCTGCCTCGCTGCTCGAAAAACAGTTGTTGCCCGTCTTGGCAAATCTGGGCATGTCGTCAGCCCGCATTGTTGCCGACATCACTCCGGCATCCGCTTATGGCCTTTTGGGACACGATGCCGTTAAACTGCTTTTCACGGCCAACCAAGGTGCTGAACCGAGGCCTCTTGCCGATGTGGCTTCGGGTGGCGAACTCTCCCGGCTGATGCTCGCCGTCAAGTCGCTGGTTACCCGTCGCAGTCTCTTGCCTACGGTCATCTTCGATGAAATAGACAGCGGTGTTTCGGGCGACATTTCCGTGGCAGTGGGAGGCATTATGCGGCAGATGTCAGAATACATGCAGGTAATAGCTATTTCCCATCTCCCGCAAATTGCTGCCAAAGCAGGCCAGCACCTCAAAGTGGCAAAAGCGCTTGAAGGCGAAAGCACGGTCTCGCGTATCCGTCAACTCTCCCACGACGAGCATATCAACGAGATTGCCGTCATGCTCTCGTCCAATCCTCCTACCCAGGCTGCTCTCCAAACTGCACGCGAATTGTGTGGCGACACGAAATAAAAAAAGATTTTTCATACATAATATTCAATAATATGACACTCATTCGGTTCTTTTTAGTGGTTCTGTTGTCTCTTTTCTCTTTCCCTGCTGCTTCCCAGTCGTTGCAGCCCCCTAAGTTAATCAACCCACTGCACATGCCTGTCGCTCCATCGGGTACATTTGCCGAAATCCGAACTAACCACTTCCACAGCGGTTTCGATCTTCGAATTGGTGGCGACGATGGGGTTGGCACACCTGTATATGCCCCTGCCGACGGATATGTATCGCGTGTCCGTATTTCCGCCTACGATGGAGGCAAGATGTTGTATATTAATCATAAAGGTAATATCACTACCGTTTACTTGCATCTCGATGGATACCATGGAGAGATAGCCAAATACGTGCGTCGCTGTCAGGCATCGCTGCAGAGCTACACCCTCGATACCGTCGTGCCTGAGAATTTGCTGCCAGTCAAACAGGGAGAACTGATAGCCTATGCCGGCAATACAGGCATGAGTGGTGGTCCCCACTTGCACTACGAAGTGCGCAACACCCGCACCCAGCAAAGCCTTAATCCCTTGCGTTATGGCCTTTCGCTCAACGACGACATCCCGCCAACCATTCGTGGCATCCGGCTGCTTCCTGTGGATAACAACAGTCGAATCAACAGTGCCAAAACTCCCTATCAGGTAGACCTTGGCAACAAGCCTTCGCGTCTTGGCACCCCCGACAATCCCATCTCTGTTTTGGGGCGCTTTTACATTGGGGTTTACGCTGCCGACCAGTCCGAAGGTTCCACACAAAGCAATGGCTACGACCGTATCGACATCTGGGTTGATGGCAGGCCGTTCTTCCAATATAAGATGGACATTATCACCTATTCCGAGACCCGTGCCATCAATGCCCAGCTCGATTATGATTATTATAAAGCCACTCGCCGTCCCTATATCCTCACTCGCCGACTGGAAGGCGATCCCATACGCCCGGCACGTACCTTCGGCGACGGCAGTGTGGGTTTCATCTCTTCCGACACCATGCTCCACCGCATCACCGTTGCAGTATCCGACTACAATGGCAACCGTGGTGTCCGCTCTTTCTATGTCCGCAACAGTCTCGAAACACTTGTCCCAATGCACGATGTCCCGGAGCATCCGTCCTACCACCTCTTCACCGACAGCCTTTCAGTCCGCTGGCCCCT
>JAEEGL013302745.1_pt1 | contig 15283 bp, 12 predicted proteins | sample 9134231 | NCBI WGS metagenome assembly JAEEGL01 (sample SAMN16246548, study PRJNA631951) | gut metagenome | biome: gut microbiome; feature: rumen; material: fiber-attached | host: Bos | place: Iran: Karaj | collected 2018-10 | reverse complement strand
TGTGTATAGTAATGAAGAGCTAGAACTGATTCAGTATAACAAAAACTGGTATAACAAGAAGATGGAGCATGGACAAAATATTGAAAATACCATGTATAAAGATGTAGAAAAATCACATCAACGACCGACCGACTTTGGAGAAGATACAGGGTATATACCTTTGGCTTCTTCTAATGTTCCGAATGCTGCTTACATATCGGAAAATCATCCAGCATTTGATGAGGGTGCTGCACCTGCAAATTCCTGTATATATTCCCCGGGGGGATTCTGGGAATTCTTGAAAAAAGATGATCATAAAGCAAGCTTTCAATTATTTGGAAGTGATTTAAATATGAGAATTCAGCATCTAAACCCTGCCGATATTACACAAAATGAAAATTCTGTTTATGGCTCTTCTGTTGGTGATTATAAGATTTTCCCTTATCCTGACAAAAGTTATGGTTCGGGAAGTGGGCCTCATAGTCATGTTGAGTTTACACGATTACTTCCTTATGGCGGACGAGCATATGTCTCGCAATATGTTAATCCAAATACATTAGAACCTGGGAAGAGACTCGACTATCATATTTATTTTTATGATTCTAATAAAAAAGAATTGAAAAAACGTACATATGATAGAAACTTTGGTAGACAAAAGGAGAATAAAAAATGAAAAAAACAGCGATTATAATGGCATCTATTTTACTTCTTGGGTGTCAGTTAAAAAATTCTCAAAAAAATATACAGACAGAAATCTCTTTTACAGATGTACCTTTTATTGCAGATGGTATACCTGTATCAAATAAATCTTTCAGGGAAAGTAAGCCGCCTTTAGACTCTCAAGAAACTTCCCCAAGAATCAGGGATTTAGATTGGTATATTGGCAGCTGGCAGGGTGACAGTATTATGACATCGGATGAGAATTGGAATCCTAAAAATTACTATGCTCCAGTGGAAATTGAAATAAAAAGAGCAGATGGCAAATATTATATAAGTCTGAATGAGAACGGAAGAATAACTGAAGGAAAAATATATATTGACAAGTATTTTCTTCCAAAAAATATACCAGAGGATGAAAAAGTGAATTACGATTCAAGCGATTATGTTGTCGCAGATTTTGAAACCTTAAGATATTGTATCGGAATTGTTTATGATGGAGACTATGAGCATGACACAATATCTTTAAGCCTTGATGATATTGATTTTTGTGAATGTAAAAGAGAAAAAAAACTGTAAAAAACTTAAAAAGTTTTTTGGTTATTATAGGTACAACGTAAGTGAAAAAAACTGGTAGAGCAGTCCATTAACATAAATGAATGGACTATAGTTTAACTCATAAATACTGCGTAAGCGGGTTCTGTCCCACGGCGAACTTGGCTTTCCTGCATTCAGAAAAAGAAACGCAATCATTTTAAGACGACTGCCCCATGGATGGGGCAACCAGTCGGTAAAGCTGCGAGTTTTGTAAAAACTCGTCAGGGCACGGATGCCCAAAGACTCCTAGCCGTTGGGGCAGGTTCCGCTGTGAGCAGTATTTGTGTTACAAGAAAAATCTTTTTTCTTTAAGTATTTAAGAAACTCTCCTTAATCCTGAACACAAAAAGGCATTTTATCCTCAGCAAAAGCCCGCCCGCCGTGAAGCACCGCCGAAGGCGTTCTGTAGCGAAGCGGAAGAATGAGGGCTACCGAAGTGAGAAAGGGCGGCCAGTAAGTGGATGCTGCGCACAAAAACTCAGGATAATAATATTCGCCTTATTTTTTTCTCTTGTTAGTGATTTTGTTTTGCTATAAAATTGAGAATCTTTTTTTGAGGTCTCGATATGTCTAAAGTTAAATTTCCGAAAGATTATAAGTCTCTGCTCGGCGTTCGTGAAACTGAGCATGCAATTGTTATGGTAAAAGATTTTTTTCAGACTCAGCTTTCCACTGCACTGAATTTGACGCGCGTAACTGCGCCTCTTTTTGTTGAGAGCGGCAAAGGTCTTAACGATGATTTGAATGGCGTTGAGCGCGCCGTAAAATTTCCTGCTAAGGATTTAAATGATGCCCAGCTTGAAATCGTTCATTCGCTTGCAAAATGGAAGCGCGTTAAGGTTACTGACATGAAGTTGATGCCGGGCTTTGGAATTTACACTGACATGAACGCCATCCGCGCTGACGAGGAACTGGACAACATTCATTCGCTTTATGTTGACCAGTGGGACTGGTGTGCCTGCCTTGAGGAGTCAGAGCGAAACGTAATGTACCTCAAGGAAACTGTAAAAAAGATTTACGACTGCTTAAAGCGCACTGAATTTTTTATTTATGACCGCTACGAAAATATAAAACCTATCCTTCCTGAAAAAATCCAGTTCATCTATTCTGATGACCTTCAGAAAAAGTATCCGACTTTGACTCCAAAGGAGCGTGAGAACAAGGTCTGTCAGGAATATGGTGCTGTCTTTTTAATCGGTATCGGCGGAAAATTGCCTGACGGCTCTATTCACGACGGACGCGCTCCTGACTATGACGACTGGATTACGGAGACTGGAGACGGTCACCGCGGCCTTAACGGAGACCTTCTCGTATGGAATCCTGTTCTTCAGGAATCTTATGAGCTTTCTTCAATGGGTATCCGTGTAAGTCCTGAAAGCCTCAAATCTCAGCTTGAGGAGCGTGGCTGCATGGACAGAATGAACTTTGAATTCCACAAAAAGCTTGCGAACGGCGAACTGAGCTATACTATTGGCGGCGGTGTCGGTCAGAGCCGTCTTTGCATGTTCTTCCTCAGAAAAGCTCACATCGGCGAGATTCAGGTAAGCATCTGGCCTCAGGCGATGCGCGAGGAATGCGCTGAACACGGAATCAATTTGCTGTAAAATTCAGCGTCTATAAGGAAAGTCTATTGGGCGAATCTGTTAAATCAATCACTTTTAAATCATCGCAGCTGGAAGAAGCCGTGGCGTCGCTTTCAAAAAATGGCGTCACGGAGTTTACTCTGCAAGATCCTTCGATTCTCACGCATAAGGGGCGGCTTCTTTCGTTCCTGACTTTGTTTGAGAAAAAAGCTCCGGATGTGTTTCTTACGCTTCCAGTTTCGCCTGATGTGCTTGATCAGGATGTGTGCAAGCTCTGCTCGAATCTTTATTGCACCCTTGAGATTCCGCTTTCAGGAAATTCAAAAAACGGCGTATATCTTTTTGACAAGAAATTTTATTCACGCCGCGCACAGATGCTCAACACGATGGGGCTTGTGTTTGGTTTTGATTTGAATTTCGCCTGCCTTGCCGGGGACAGCGTAAAATCTTTCCGCGACCGCCTTGATTTTGCAATTTCGCTTTATCCGAATCACATTGATTTTCCGCAGCTGGAGACTGATTTTAATCCGCCACGCGCATCCGCTACTTTTTCGACGCAGGATATTCGCGGCGTAAAGGATGTTGCTTTTGCGTGCGAGACTTTCTATTCTTATGGCCGCGCCGTAACCTGGTTTTGTTCCGTGCTCGATGCGCTTAAGATGAGTGCAAGCCGTTTTTTCCAGGATTTTGCGGAATGGCAGAAGATAAACAACTGCTCTCTGGATTCGGGATGGAAGGCTGATGAAGCGTCCCACAGGGAAATCGAGAAAATGCAGCTTACTTTCTTAAAGTTTAAATTTGATGAAAAGAAAAAATCAGAGTTGTTTGATGTTGTAAGCAACATTGTCCGTTTGAACGGTGCTTTCAGCCGCTGCTATGGAGAGGGCGAGGAGAGTGAAGTCGAGCTTTCCTACAATCCGGATGAGCTTTTGAGTGGCGGCGCGATGGACATTCCTTCATTTTTTGAAAATTCTTTTATCGAAAACTCTCGTGTCAAGGTTTTTATGGGAAATGATGGCGTTGACTTTAAATACTGCTGATTTTTTGAGTTTTAGCCTGGATTTTAATCCATTTTTTTCCTGCAAGGCGAATCAGAAAGAGCGTTCCCCTTATGCAAAGCTCAAAGCTCATCGCAAACCAAATTCCTTCAAGTCCGTATTTTGACCTCAAGAAAACTGCCAGTGGTACTCTTATCATCCACATCGTTACGAATTTGTATACGGACGGAATGAAAGTGTCTCCTGTTCCGCGCAATGCTCCGTTTGCGACTAATGAAGAGCCATAAAGCGGCTCAGAGAATGCTTCAATCCTCAGGATTCTCGCTCCAAGTTTTCTTATGTCTTTGTCAGGCGACAGAAAGCCAATCATCTCAGGAGCGAATATAAACATCAGTCCTCCTGCAAAAAACATCATTATTATTCCGGTTATGGTTGTGAGCCAGCTTAGGCGGTAGGTGAGGTCGTAGCGTTTTGCTCCGAATGACTGTCCTGCAAGTGTCGTAGCTGCCGCCCCCAAGCCGTATGCCGGCATGTAGCACAGGCTTTCTGCGGTTATTGCGAATGAATTTGCTGCCAGAGGAATTTTTCCAAGCGGGGAGACGATTCTTGTTGTCGCAACCTGACCTCCGCTCATTACGAGCTGTTCAAGTGCAACTGGAAGCGCAATCTTGACGGCTTTTTTGATGTATGACACGTGAAAGCAGAATAGCTCTTTTTTTTGGAATTTTAAGAGCGGTGAGCGTGCCAAAAGAAAGTACAAGAGCAAAAGCGTTATGATTGACCTTGAGATTAATGTTGCAAGGGCGGCTCCTTTTACTCCCATGCCAAGGCAAAAAATAAACAGGTAATTCAGGAATACGTTTAAGACCGCCATCAAAATCTGGAGCATGCTTGAGACTTTCATCTCTCCTGAACTTTGAAGCATTCCCGCTGCCAGATTGTTCAGCTGTATTATGGGGAGTGAGAGGCAGAATATCAAAAAGTATATCCTTGCGTTTTCATAGATTTCTTGAGTTGAGCCAAGCCAGATCGGAATCATTGCGCTTAATGATGTAAAAGTGAGTGTGAGGAGCGCGCTGTAAACGCTGGTGACAAGAAGCGCATTTTTTAAGAGGTTTCGTGCTTCCGTGTAATTTTGGCCGCCGATTAAGTGAGCCGCCTGTACAGTAAATCCCATTGAAAAGGCAAAGCAAAAGCCTGCGAGCATCCACGTGCTTGAAGCAACCAGACCGATTGAGGCTGAATCGCTTGCTCCGAGTTTTCCGACCATTGATGCGTCTATGTACGACATGATGATTGAAGACAGCTGGGCTAAAATTGCAGGAAGGCTCAGCTGGAAAATCAAAAGAAGCTGCTGCTTGAGTGAGAGGAATTTTCCTGTGCGTAAGTATAAAAGATAATCAGTTTTCATTTTTGCAAGGGACATATTTTATTCTGAAAGGTGAAAAAAGAAAATAGAATGAGAGAAAAATCATTTTTTACGAGAAAAGCTTTTTCTCAAGCTGAAAATGACGCGGAAGATTTTTTGGCTTGTGCTAAGTAAAACCTATTGACGAGGTAGGTATTTAATCTTAAAATACCTACTAACTAAGTAGGTATTAGATTTTAGTATTGCAAAGCAGATTTCTTGCTTAGGAGTTATGTTATGGGAAGGTTAAATCTTGAATACTTGTTTGAAGACAAAGAGGATCTTAATCCGAATGCACTTCCAGATTATACGAGTCTCGATTTTGTAAGCAACGGAAGCCATATTTATGGCGAGATAATGTGGCCTACCGGGGATTCTCCGGTTCCGCGTCCGTGCGTGATTATGCTTCATGGTTTTCCAGGTTCCGCACGCAATGACGATATTTCTCACGCGTTATGCAGGATTGGCTGCGTCGTCCTTGTTCCTCATCACCGCGGGGCATGGGGCAGTGAGGGAAAATATCTCGTGACTAACTGCGTTGAGGATGCTGAGAATCTTGCACAGTACGCTCATTCTGATGAATTCTGCGAGAAATACAACATTGATCCTGACAGGATTTTTTTGCTTGGACACAGCATGGGTGGAAATTCAGCCTTGAATGCGGGACGAAAAATCACTTGGCTTCGGGGAATCATCCTTTTGGCTCCATTTGATCCGACAATTTTTATTGAGAGGGGACGGGAAGCATATTTTTCCGCACTCTTAAACGAAGGAAAAATCCTCCAGTCTGATGGAATTGACTCGATTTATGATGATATCGTTGAAAACCGGGAGGAGCTTTCCTTTATAAATGCATTTCACGGAGTAAAAGACAAGAACATCATCATTTTTACTGCGAGATTTGATTCCGTTTCTGAGAACGAGCTTATGATCATGCCTTTGTGGCGGCTTTTAAGGCAGAGGGAAACATCTTCAATTCAAAAACTGATTGACTATCCTGTCGAGCACGGTCTTTTAGGCAGAAGAATTTCAATGATTCGTGAGATTGGAAAATTCATCAATGAATGCTGAGGCGAAAAAGAATTTTTTTACAAACCTATTGACAAAATAGGTAAATGTATTTATAACCTACTGTATTACTAGGAAATTATGGAGGACAACATGAAAAAAATCATATCTTCACTTTTAATCGGTGCTGTTGCACTTACGTCTGTTTTTGCAGCTTCTAAACAGAAAGCTGTCACTGTAAAACTTGGAGTTGTCGGTTCAATCTATGAGGATTTGTGGGCACCAGCTCAGAAATCACTTAAGGCACAGGGAATCAACTTGAAAATCGTACAGTTTTCTGACTACGTTACTCCAAACAATGCTCTTGCTAACGGCGAAATCGATTTGAACGCTTTCCAGCACAGAATCTTCCTGGAAAACGAAATCCAGAATCACAAATACGACATTTCGCTTGTCGGAAACACATTCATCATTCCGCTCAACCTTTACTCAACAAAACACAAGTCTGTAAGCGAATTGAAAAAAGGTGCCGTAATTGCAATTCCAAATGACGTTACAAACGGCGGACGGGCAATAAAGGTTTTGGCTGCAGCCGGCCTCATCACCCTCAAAAAGGATGCAGGTTTCAACCCTTCAGTTGCTGATATCGAAGTAAACAATGCCGGTGTCGTAATCAAGGAACTTGCTGCAAACACAATTCCTGCCGCTCTTGCTGATGTTGATGCTGCAATCGTAAACGGAAACTATGCTTTGGATTTTGGAATCAAGACTGAAAGCGCAATCTTTAAGGACACTTCTGTTTCTGAAAAAGCATACTGGAACCTTATCGCTGCAAAAAATGCTGATTTGAAGGATCCTGCAAAAGTAGAAATCTACAGGAAAGTCGTAAAGGCTTTCCAGGCAAAAACTACTGAGGATGTCTTCAACAAGCAGTTTGGCGGTTACTTCATCAAACAGGGCTGGGATATCGACGAATTTAAGCGATAATGCTTGATTTGACGGAAGACTGTCTTAAACGGACAGTCTTTTTTTTCTTTTGAGGGAATTTTTATGGCTGACATTCACGGACTTTCTTCGATTATTACTGACAGTGAGCGTGTAGTTTACGGAAGCGGCATACAGGATGCTTATCTTTCTGATACGCTTGGACGCAAAAAAGGAAAGGCTGATGCGCTGGTTTTCGCAAAGTCAACTCTCGAAGTGAGCGAAGTCCTTTCTTTTGCGTATAAAAGCGGCATTCCAGTGACTCCGCGCGGAAAGGGTACGAATCTCGTAGGCTCGACCGTTCCTCAAAAAGGCGGAATCATTCTTGATCTTTCCTTGATGAACAGAATCCTTGAGGTTGATTATGAGAATTTCACGGCGACTGTCGAAAGCGGCGTGATTTTGCAGGATTTTCAGAATTATGTGGAATCGAAAGGTCTTTTTTATCCTCCTGATCCCGGTGAGAAACTTGCCTCAATTGGCGGAAACATAAGCACGAATGCTGGCGGAATGCGAGCCGTAAAATACGGAGTTACCCGCGATTACGTCATGGCACTTGAAGTTGTGCTTGCAGACGGAAGCGTTGTTACTGTCGGGTCAAAAAATCGGAAAGACACGACGGGCCTCGACTTAAAAGATGTCCTCGTCGGTTCGGAAGGAACGCTTGGCGTAATTACCAAATGTACTTTGCGCCTCGTTGCCCGCCCTGAAAAAACAGAAAGCCTTTTAGTCTGCTACGAAAGCCTGAAATCTGCCATTGAAAGCGTGAGCGTCATCTTAAAAAACAACATCACTCCAACGGCACTTGAATTTATCGAAAGGGATGTCGTGGAACTTGGAGAATCCTTTTTGAATCTTGAGTTTCCTGACAGGGAAAGCAAGGCTTATCTCCTGATGACTTTTGACGGAAGTAGTGATGAAATTGACGGTGCTGTTGAAAAACTTAAAAAAATAGTAGAAAATTCAGCGCGGAGAATCATTCTGCTTGATGACTTTGAATTGAGTTCAAGGGTATGGAAAATCCGCGGATGTCTTGTAAAAGCCGTTGAGGCTGTAAGCGAGCAGGAGCCTTTGGATATTGTCGTTCCGATAAGCAGCGTCGCTTCGTTTGTTGAGTACGTCCATGAGCTCGAGAGTGAAAAAGGCATGCAGATGATACGTTTTGGCCATGCAGGGGACGGAAATGTTCATCTTTGCGTGGTTCGAGGCAATCGCGATGAAAAATCGTGGGAAAATGAGCTGAAAGAGAACCTTGAGTTTTTGTATAAAAAGGCATCGGAACTTGGCGGACTCATCAGCGGTGAGCATGGACTTGGCGTAAGCAAGCGTGATTTTTTCTTCAGGGAAACTAAAAAGGAAAATGTCGCGCTCATGAACGGCATAAAAAAAGCGTTTGATCCAAAGGGAATTTTGAATCCTGAGGTGAGCTACATCAGGTAAAAAAAAGCAGATAAATTAAAAAGGCCCCAATCAGGCGTTTTTGGAGAAAAAAATGAAAGAACTTTCACAAAGAACATCTTCTTTTACGGACAGCGTTATCAGGCGAATGACTAGAATCAGCTTAAAATATGGAAGCGTGAATTTAAGCCAGGGGTTTCCTGATTTTGAGCCTCCAAAGGAAATCCTTGACCGCCTCTCGCAAGTCGCGCATGAAGATTTTCACCAGTATTCGCTTACATGGGGAGCGCAGAATTTCCGCGAGGCTCTTGCTGCAAAACAAAGCCGTCTGATGGGAATAGATATCAATCCTGACGCCGAAATCGTTACTACTTGCGGTGGAACGGAAGCGATGATGGCTGCTGTAATGACAATCTGCAATCCCGGAGATAAAGTTGCGATTTTCAGTCCGTTTTATGAAAACTACGGGGCGGATACGATTTTAAGTGGTGCGATTCCCGTTTACATTCCTCTTGTGCCTCCGGCCTACAATTTTGACGCTGACCTTCTTGAAGACGCCTTTAAAAATGGAGCGAAGGTTTTGATTTTGTGCAATCCTTCAAATCCGTGCGGAAAAGTTTTCACGCTTGAGGAAATGACAGTGATTGCAAATCTTGCAAAAAAATATGATGCCTATGTCATTACTGATGAAGTCTATGAGCATATAATCTATGAGCCTTCAAAAATGGTTTACATGGCTTCCCTGCCAGGCATGCGTGAAAGAACCATTGTGTGCGGCTCTCTTTCAAAAACATATTCACTTACGGGCTGGCGGCTTGGCTATACCATTGCGCCGGCTGAGATTACGGACAGGATAAAAAAAGTTCATGATTTTCTTACCGTCGGTGCTGCAGCTCCACTTCAGGAAGCGATTGTTACGGGGCTTAAGTTTGGACAGAATTACTACGATGAGCTTACGAAAAAGTATACTCATAAGCGTGATTTGATGCTTAAAGGTCTTGATGATGCAGGCCTTCCTCACAACATTCCGCAGGGAGCCTACTACATAATGATTGATTTTGCTGAGCAGATGAAAACCCTTGGCATTGAAAGCGACCTTGAGTTTGCTGAAATTCTCTGCCGCGATGTCGGAGTTGCAATGGTTCCCGGTTCGAGTTTCTTTAAGGAAGACGTGAACAACTATTTAAGGATTCACTTTGCGAAAAAAGATGAGACCTTAATCGAGGCAATTTCCCGTCTTTCTGAAATAAACAAAAAACTTTTTAAGTGATGCTTTCCCGACTGACCGTGCATTTATTTATTTGCACGGAGGGGACTGCGGTATGAGTGTTACTCATCAATCCTTTAAATAATCGAGCGTGTACTGAAGGACTGTGGCTGCGGCATAAACGCAGCTGTCTTCCGCCAGGTCAAAATGCTCATTGTGATGGCTGTACCTTGTCCTTTCGCTGTCGCTTGACCCCACGTGTATGTACGTTCCCGGAGCTTTCCTCATGAAATCTGCAAAGTTGTCTGAGCTGAATCTTTTGTCGATTTGAGTGAGGACATTTTCTTCCCCGACAACTTTTTTTGCAGCTTCAACTGCTTCCTTTGCATAAACAGCCTGATTTATCAGCGGATCACAGATGTCGACTATGCTGACATCTGCCTTTCCTCCGTATTCAAGGGCTGTGTTTTGGGCGAGAAGAGTTACTTTTTCCCAGAGTTTTTTCCGCGTCTCGCTTGAAAATGCCCTGATTGTGCCTTCGATTTCTGCCTGACCTGAGAGAACATTGTACGTAGTCCCGGAATTGATTCTTCCGACTCCGATAAGCGCATTTTCTACAGGTGAAATCAGCCTGCTTACAAGAGTCTGGAGTTTTACGACGATTAAGGATGCTATGAAAAGTGCGTCGACTCCTTCGTGAGGTTTTGTTATGTGTGATGATTTTCCGTGGACTTCAATCTTAAAGCGGTCGCAGCTTGCCATGTCCTCTCCGCTTTTTATCGCGATTTTTCCGACATCAAGCCCCGACTGAAAGTGAATGCCGAATATCCTGTCCACGTTGTCCACAACTCCGGCATCGATGACAGTTCTTGCTCCAAGCCCGCTTTCTTCACCTGATTGAAAAACGAGGATTACTTTTCCTGAAAAATCCGACAGGTGCTTTTTTAGGAGTCTTGCAACTCCCAAAAGGTATGCCGTGTGGCCGTCGTGACCGCATGCGTGCATTACTCCGTCGTTCTGGCTTTTGTATGGAACGTCATTTTTTTCCTGAATCGGAAGCGCATCAATGTCTGCGCGGAGCAAAAGAGTCCTGCCTTTTTTTCCGGAGTCGATTTCTGCAATTACGTTCGTTCTGTCGACGCGGAAACTTTTTATGCCGCTTTGTAAGAGTTCATCCTCAATTTTATCTGCCGTCTTGAATTCCTGCAGGGCAAGCTCCGGATGAGAGTGAAAGTGATTCCTCAAACCGAGCATGTAAGATTTCAGGGATTTTGCTTCTTCCAAAGCGTTCATAAAAGACTCCTTAAAGGTGGGCTGAGCTGTTGCTAGATTACGTAATCGTAACCGGTGAATTCCCTGTTCTTCTGGGCGAGCTGCTCAAGAGTTATGCTGTCCGCATAGTCGTTGATGGTCTTGTCAAATCCGTCCCAAAAGAAATCAATTCCCGTGCTTGAGAAAATGTTTTCGTTTGCCGTTCCCTTTGCAGAAAGCTCGCCTTCCATAATCCTGAGGATTTCACCGATTTTGTATGAATCGGCATTTTTTGAAAGCTTGTAGCCACCGTTGCTTCCCCTCATTCCTGTTACGAGGCCGAATTTGCTCAGTTGAATCAAAATCTGTTCAGCATACTTCTGTGAAATTTTGTGCCGGTGGGAGAGCTGCTTTAATGAAGTAAATTTCTGCGGATCCTGCTCGGCAAGTTCCGTCATAATCAAAAGCGCGTATTGTCCGCGAGTTGATATTTTTAACATAAATACTCCTGTAGTTTACCGCACTGGCGGCATGGTAATAAGATTAACATACTAAAAGGATAGGCATATTCTATAACATAACCTACCAAAATGCTAGGGAATAATGAGAAAAAACTTGTTTTTTTTCGAGAAAATTCAGTTTTTTGAGACTTTTTTTAGCATTAATAATTTAAATTTAAGCGGAATACTTTTGAGCCGCGGTCTGGAGTCCATAATTTTTTTCGCTGTTCAGGAAGTGAGTCGATTGCGTCTGCCTTAAAGCCGATTGTCTCAAACCAGTCAGCGGTCTGCGTCGTAAGGACAAACACGCTCTTTATTTTTATTGAGCGGGCTTTTTCTATCAGGTAGCTCATGATTTTAGGGCCGATTCCAATGTGAGCACAGGTTTCGTCTACCGCAACTGCTGCAATTTCTGCCTGATCATAGCCGTATATATGAAGCGCGGCACAGCCCCTTACGGCACCGTCAAGCTCGTAGACGATGTAGTCATTGTAAGTGTTTTCGAGTTCCTTTTCTGTTCTCGGAAGCAGGATTCCTTTTTTTACGAAAGGCTGAATCAATGAAAGCAGGCCTGCAATATCGTCGCGGCGCATTGCCCTGATTTTTCCGTAGCCGGATGAGTAAATCATGGTTCCTGAACCCAAATCGCTGAAAATCTCACACGGAATTGTTCCGTCTGCAAGTCCGTTCAAGATATGAACTCGGGTAACGCCAGATTCAACTGCCTGCTTGGAAAGTTTGAGTACGGGAAGAATCATTTCTCTTTGTGCATCTTCTTCCTGTGAAAGATTTTCCTTTGCCAAAGACGAGTTTTCTTCTATAAAAATGTCAAGTTCCTCAAGGTTCATTGCAGGAATGCATCCGTCTGGAGTGAGTCCCTGCTCTTTATTTATGGTGAAGTATTTTTTTGATATTTCTGCTCCAGGAATCAAATAGAAGAGTTTGTCAGCCTTTAAAAGAGATGCTACCTGAGAGGCAAGCTGCGAAGAAGAGATGTTGTAAGGCTTTCCGCTTAAGCTCCAGCCGATGCATGGAAAAATCGGTATGAACCCGTTGTCGAGAACTGTCTTTATTGTTGCCTCGTCGATTTTATCGATTTCGCCTGAGGTTCCGTAATCAGTTCCGTCAAGAACGCCTTTTCCCCTTGCACGAACCCAGTTTCCGATTACTGCGGTGAGCCTTTCTCCCGCAAGACTTGTCATGACCATGTTTGCGACTTCAAAAGCTGCGTTTTTTATGATAGGCATGGCATTTTCCGGAGTAATTCTGCAGCCGTTCTTTATTGACCATGTAATGTTGTTTTTTGACAGAAGCTCATCAATCCTTATTCTTGCTCCAGGCACGATTATTACCCTGATGCCTGACTCGTGCAGAAGTGATATGTCGTGGAGATGACTTGTAAAAAGCGGTGAGTCTATGATTCTGTCGTCAAAATATATGACGATTGTTGCATTCTTAAATCGCTTTACGTAGCGGATGACATCTCGAATTCTGTTTGCCTGAGCCTGGATTTTGTTTTCTTCCATAAATAAAGATTATACTGATTTGATTTTCGCAAAGTCTACGTTAAAACGAGATTTTTTCAAAAAATATATTTTTTTTGTTGACGATTTTTGATACATTTTTATATCTTTATTGAAACTGATTTAGATTTTATGAGCTTAAAAAGCAATCAGCTTGTTTGACTAAAACTAAGGACAGGAACCGTCAATGAAAGAAAAAACAGAAGAAAAAGAGAAAAAAGAAAATAAAAACGCTCAGGAAGAATCTTCAAAAGCAGAAGAAACTTCATCTGAAGAAAAAAAAGCTGATGAAGCATCTGAGGCTTCTGAATCTTCCGATGCTCAGGACGAAAAAAAAGAAGAAGCTTCAAAAACTCCTGAGGAAAGAATTGCTGAGCTTGAGAATGAAATCGAGGAGATGAAAAAAGCTGCCTTGTATAAAGCCGCAGAAAATGACAACTGGCGAAAAAACATGCTCAAGCAGAGGGAAGATGCCATTGCTTACGCAAATGAAAATCTTCTTAAGGATTTGCTCGACAGCCTGGACAACTTCGACCGCACTGTTGAGGCAGCAGACACTGCAAAAGATGCAAAGGCAATCGCTGACGGAGTTCGCATGATAAGCAAATCTTTGGTCAGCCTGCTTGAAAACAAATACAATCTCGTTGCATTCGGAAAAGAAGGCGACGACTTTGATCCGGACTTGCACGAGGCAATCGGAATGCAGCAGGGAGACGTCAAAAAAGAACAGCTCGCTGCCGTCTATCTAAAAGGTTACAAATTAAAGGACAGGGTTATCCGCCACGCAAAAGTCATGGTAGTTAAACCTGCTGAGTAATAGGTGTAACCACAGATGTCACAGATGAACACAGATTGTGTGTCTGGTTAATGAAAATTGCTTGGTAATATACGAGCGATTTTCTTACAAAATATATAAAAATCTGTGAAATCGGTGTAATCGGTGGTTTGTAAAATCTTAAATAAATTTTAGGAGATAATTAAAATGGGAAAGATTATTGGTATTGACTTGGGAACTACAAACTCTTGTGTTTCCGTAATGGAAAACGGTGAGCCGGTCGTAATTCAGAACTCTGAGGGTGGCCGCACAACTCCTTCCATTGTAGGCTTCACTGCAAAAGGAGAGCGAATCGTCGGTGTTCCTGCTAAAAACCAGATGGTTACAAACCCGAAGAACACAATTTATTCTATTAAACGATTCATTGGTCATAGATTCTCTGAACTCACAGGCGAGGCAAAACTCGTTCCTTACACAGTAAAAGACAACGGTCAGGATGTCCGTGTTGAAGTTACAGAAAACGGATCTCTCAAAGAGTTTTCTCCACAGGAAATCTCTGCTTTCATCTTGCAGAAAATGAAGAAGACCGCAGAAGACTACCTCGGACAACCAGTTACAGAGGCTGTAATCACAGTTCCTGCTTACTTCAACGATTCACAGCGTCAGGCTACAAAAGATGCTGGTAAAATCGCAGGTCTGGATGTAAAGCGAATCATCAACGAGCCTACAGCAGCTGCTCTCGCTTTCGGTTTTAACAAAGATCAGTCAAAAGAAAAGACAATCGCTGTTTATGACTTGGGTGGTGGTACATTCGATATTTCTATCCTTGAACTTGCTGACGGTGTATTCGAAGTAAAATCAACAAACGGAGACACTCACTTGGGTGGCGACGACTGGGACCGTGCTATCGTAAACTGGCTCATCGACGGATTTAAGGCTGACACAGGAATCGACCTTTCTGGCGACTCAATGGCTCTTCAGCGTCTGCGCGAGGCTGCTGAGAATGCAAAAATCGGTCTTTCTAACCAGACAACGGTTGACATCAACCTTCCGTTCATCACGGCGGACGCTACAGGCCCAAAACACTTGCAGAAGTCACTCACACGCGCTCAGTTCGAGCAGATGACAGATGACCTCTTCGAGCGAACAAAAGAGCCATGCCGCAAGGCTTTGGCAGACGCAGGAATCTCAACAAGCGACATCGATGAGGTTCTCCTTGTCGGTGGTTCTTCTCGAATGCCAAAAGTTCAGGAAGTAGTAAAGGCAATCTTTGGTAAAGAAGGAAGCCGTGCAGTCAACCCTGATGAAGCAGTTGCAATCGGTGCTGCAGTTCAGGGCGGCGTTTTGCAGGGAGATGTAAAAGACATCCTTCTTCTCGACGTTACTCCGCTTTCACTTGGTATCGAGACAATGGG
>JAEEGL011863732.1_pt1 | contig 15283 bp, 13 predicted proteins | sample 9134231 | NCBI WGS metagenome assembly JAEEGL01 (sample SAMN16246548, study PRJNA631951) | gut metagenome | biome: gut microbiome; feature: rumen; material: fiber-attached | host: Bos | place: Iran: Karaj | collected 2018-10 | reverse complement strand
GCAAGGAAGTCGCTTGTAACTTTATATTCGTCCTTGAATACGTCCACACAGGTGAAGATGTGCAGGGCAATTGTGAATCTACTTGAAATCTGCATAAGTCTTTCCTCCGCGAAAGTATTATATCACAGAATTCATGTAAATTCAATGGTTACATTAGAACTTTCCGTTAGAATTCTGCCAGGTTTCTTTTGCCGCGAGCGTTTCCATCACGTCCCAGTGCTCGGCAATAAAGCCGTTTTCAACACGGAAAAGATCGTAATAGGTCGTTGGGACGCCGCCGAAGGAGCCTTCGCTGCAGGCGAGAGCATAGTCGCCGTCGGCAAGCACCATATGCGTCTTATCGTAGACCATCGAAATGCCCTGTTCCGCCATCGCAGCCAGCGCCGCGCCAAGACCGGACAGACCGTCGGCAATAGCGCTGTTATGCTGAATGTACTTGTCTCCGTCGTAGTAAGAGGTCAGCTTGTCGGGATTCTCTCCGCGAAGCACGTCGCCCACAAATCCGGCAACGATGCGGCGGGTCTCTTCTTTATCAACGTCTTTCTTTTCAAGCGTGCCGTCGATCTGGGTATGACCGGAGGGATTTGCAGGAGCCACATTCTGCAGATTGTCCCAGTGTTCGTCGATTTTGCCGTCGGCGTTGAAGTGGAACACGTCAAACGCGACCTGCTCGCCCGCACCCGCAAAGTTGTAAACGGTCTGAAGGAAAACGTATTCGCCGTCCTCAAATGCGCGGATATTGTTGACAGTTGTCTTTACGGGCGCCTGCTGGAGTCCGGCGACCGCCGCTACGAATGCGTCCGCGCCCGTGCCGAATGCGAGATTGTGCTGCTTGTACTCGGGAGCGAGAAGGGACTTCGCCTTTTCAAGATCGCCGGATACGAAAGTGCCGATGAGAGCCAATGCTTTTTCTTTGTTTGTCATGATAGGATTCCTCCGAAAATATATTTGATGTAACCGTAGTGGTTTCATCTGTGCACAGTATAGCACGCCTTTGTTGTAATGTCAATAGTTACAACGAATTTTTTTGAAAAAAGTTTTTTGCGTCTTGACAAGCGAACAAATGTTCGTTATAATGATATTTGTGAAATTGTCGCATTTTGCGGGATTATCACGAAAACTGAATATCGGTGTCAACATATACATATCTGCGGACGTTCGTCCGCTAACGCTGCGGTGGGCTAAGTAAATCACCGCACACATCCCTATTGCCCTTGGAGCACAGGCGGGATGCAAGTCATGTGTTCCCGGGTCCTAACGAGAGCCGTTACATAGACACACTTTTTTAAGCGAGGTAGTTGTCTCGCTTATTGGTGTTTCTGTGTAACGGCTTTTTGCGTTCTTTGACAACTGAATGACCGTCTGAATGAGATATGACTGCGCGACGATATGAGCGTGGCGACGCCGGAGAAGCACTTGGGCAGGAACGCGGTTCAGGTAAAACGGCAACTAACAAGGATAATAAATATTTCAGAATGAAAGGGGGGTGAATCAAATGGACAAAGAAAATACTTCGGCGGGCAATGTATTTTCGGAAACCGCTTCCGAAAATAAAAGACGCCGTGAAGACAGGGGACGGTTCCTTGTCTTTTGTTGATATTTCAGGTCAAGACAGGGAACCGTCCCCTGTCTTCATCCCCTGTCTTCATGGCCCTTGGACTGTCAATACCGTTTGTTTTGTTCTGTTATTATATTATTCACGGATTGCTGCATAGTGCTAATCATTGCCAGTACATATTCTACCACACTCATAGTCCCATATTGTGTGCTTTGCCCCCCACAGTTTATTTTAACTTTTCCCGAAAGGTCTGATCTTTTCCCGAAAGGTCTAATGAGAGTATTTGTTTAATGAAGACGGGCTTTGCTCTAATGAAGCCACTCGCTTCGCTCATTAATGAAGACGGCGCAGTAAACTGCGCCTGATGAAGCGAAGTCGCCCAAAAGATCATTAGCTCCGCAGGAGCGTCTTCATTAGCGAAGCGTCTTCATTCCTTCATTCGTCCGCTTGCGGGCGACTTCATTCCGATCGCCGAACAAAAAAGAACCGCCAAAGGCGGTTCTGTTCGGTGGTCGGAGTGGCGGGACTCGAACCCACGGCATCCTGCTCCCAAAGCAGGCGCGCTACCAACTGCGCTACACCCCGTTTCGTGCGGGATAGAATATAGCACACTTTCACCCCAAAGTCAAGGCGCGGGGCAAAAAATGATGCAAAGGTAACGTTCATGCTTCAGCTCGTCGGGGAGCGATGAAAAATGAAAAATGAAAAATTAACAATTAACAATTAACAATTAACGAGAAACAGATGGTAATTCCGAATTCCGCATTCCGCATTCCGAATTATAAAATATCTCCGCTCTCGCCGTCAGGCGTCAATGTCCATCGTCAGATGGAACGTCCACTCGGGGTAGGCGGTTTCGAGGTCGGTGCGTATGGCAGCAAAGGTTGCGTTGCGGTCCGGCAGGGCGAAATCGAGGATCACGTCCAGATTCACCGTTTTCATCTCTTTGTTCGCGTAAAAGCCGTGCAGCTGCAGCACGCCCTCGTGGGCGCTCACAAGGCGCGTCACGCCGGAGCGCAGCTCCCTGATCTCGTCGTCCTTGGTGTTGTGCGAATAGATGCCGATCGCGGCGAGCAGCACGCCGTGCTTTTTGTAGATCTCCGCGCCGAGCTGCCGTTCCAGCAGATCGATCTCGGCGGCGTCCATCGTATCCGGGATCTCAATATGTACGCTGCCGATGAGCAGCTCCGGGCCGTAATCGTGCAGTATCAGGTCGTACGCGCCGTACACCTTTTCGTTCTCGCACAGGGTGGCCTTGATGGCCTCCGAAAGCTCCGGCTCCGTGCGGCGGCCTAAGATATCGCTCACCGTTTCCACGATCATTTCAATGCCGGATTTGATGATCACGGCCGAGATCAGCACGCCGAGGTACGCCTCAAGGCTGACGCCGGTTTTCAGATAGATCAAGGCGCTGATCAGCACCGATACCGAGATCACCGCGTCAAAGAGCGCGTCCTTGCCCGCGGCGGTCAGGGCCGTGGAATTCACCTTCTTGCCCGTTTTGCTCACGTACAGCCCCAGCACCAGCTTCACCAGCACCGCGGTGCCGATGATCACAAGCGACCATATGGTGTATTCAGCCTTTTCGGGGGTGATGATCTTCTTTACGGATTCCACCGCCGCCGTGACGCCGGCGTACAGCACCAGCGCCGCCACCACCAGCGCGCTGATGTATTCAAATCTGCCGTGGCCCAGCGGATGCTTGCGGTCCGGCTTCTTGCCCGAAACCTTGCCGCCGATCACGGTGATCAGCGAGCCGAGCGCGTCGGTCAGGTTGTTCACCGCGTCCAGAATCACGGCGATGGAGTGCGAGAGCAGGCCCACGCCCGCCTTGAACGCCACCAGCAAAAGGTTTACGGCGATGCCGAGGATACCCGTGCGCACGATCACGCGCTCGCGGGACAGATTCAGGTCAGACCCTTCGGGGGTAGACATAGAAACACCTTCTTATGATGAATGATGAATGATGAAAAATGAAAAATGAAAAATGAAATAATTCCGAATTCCGCATTCCGAATTCCGAATTTCAAAATATCTCCGCTCTCCGCGTTTCCTTCTCCGCTCCGGAACGTCTTACTTTTTCGCCTTTTCGTAGGCCTTGACCACCGCGTCGGCCACGTTGCCGCGGAAGGCGCCGTTTTCGAGGGCCAGCACGCCCTCGATGGTGGTGCCGCCGGGGGAGCAGACCGCGTCCTTCAGCGCGCCGGGGTGGCTGCCGCTCTGCAGCAGCATTTCTGCGGCGCCCGCAAGGGTGGCGGCGGCGTATTTATCGGCTTTGTCCCGGGGGAGGCCGCATTTCACCGCGCCGTCCGCCAGCGCTTCGGCGAACATGTACACGTAGGCGGGCCCGCAGCCGGAAACCGCCATCGCGGCGTCGATCAGCTTTTCGTCCAGTCTGTCCGTGATCCCGGCGTGGCTCATGGCCTCTATAAACAGCGCCTCGTCCTCCGCCGTTACGCCCTTAGCAGGGGCGTATACGGTCATGCCCTTGCCCACGGCGGCCGGGGTGTTCGGCATGATGCGGATCACCCTGTCGGTGCCCGCAGCCTTCGAGATCTCTGCCAGCGTCTTGCCCGCAGCCATCGTTACCACCAGCGTATCGGCGCCGAAGGTAAGGCCTTCGCAAACCTTTTCTATGATATTCGGCTTCACCGCCAGAAAGACCACGCGGCTGTTCGCGGCGATATCCGAAGCGTCGGTCACACAGGTGCCGGTGCGCTCCGCCAGCGTCTTGGCCTTATTCTCGTCCACGTCGAACACGGCGATCTTTTTGCCCGTCTTCGCGGCCGCCGTCAGCAGCGCGGAACCCATATTCCCCGCGCCGATAAAAGAAATGTCATACTTCATGGTCTGATCTCCAATCTTATGAATCTGTTAAAAGAGGATCAATGATAATTAACAATTAACACTTCCGGTTGGTTTAACTCCGAACTCCGAACTGGAAATATCTCCGCTCTCCGCTCTCAAATCTCCGCTCTATCTCACGTTTCCTTCCCCGGTGATCACGTACTTATACGTGTTCAGCTCCGCCAGCCCCATCGGGCCTCTTGCGTGCAGCTTCTGGGTGCTGATGCCCATTTCGCACCCGAGGCCGAACTCGCCGCCGTCCGTAAACCGGGTAGAGGCGTTCACGTACACCGCGGCGCTGTCCACCGCTTTGGTGAAATACGCGGCGGCCGCGGGGTCTTCGGTGACGATGGCGTCCGAGTGGTGGGTGGAGTGCAGCCGGATGTGCAGGGCGGCTGACTGAACGCTCTCCACCGCGCCCACGGCGAGGATGTAATCTAAAAACTCGGTGTCAAAATCGTCCGCGACCGCAGGCTTCGCCGTTTTGAGGTAGGGCAGGCAGTCTTCGTCCGCCCGAAGCTCCACCGGGTGCGCGCAGGAGGTGAGGCGCGCTTCGAGCTTCGGCAGAAACTCGGCAAGAATATCTTTATGCACCAGGCACACCTCTTCGGCGTTGCACACGCTGGGGCGGCTGGTTTTGGCGTTTTCGATGATGTTCAGGGCCTTTTCGATGTCCGCGGCCTTGTCCACGTACACGTGGCAGATGCCGGTGCCGGTCTCGATGCAGGGCACCAGCGCGTTCTGAACGCAGGCGGAAATGAGCCCCTTGCCCCCGCGGGGGATCAGCAGGTCGATGTAGCCCACGCCCTTCATCAGTTCGTTGGCGCTCTCGCGGCTGGTATCCTCCACCAGCAGCACGGTGTTTTCGGATAACCCGGCGGCTGCCAGCCCTTTGCGCAGGGCTGCCGTGATGGCGGCGGCGCTGGCGTGCGCCTCTTTGCCGCTGCGCAGGATGCAGGCGTTGCCGCTCTTCACCGCCAATGCCGCGGCGTCCGAGGTCACGTTGGGGCGGCTCTCGTAGATGATCGCGATCACGCCCAGCGGCACGCTCACCTTTTGAATGGACATACCGTTCGGGTGGTTGTGGCTCTCCAGCACCCGGCCCACGGGGTCCGGCAGGGCGATCACGTCCCTGATGCCCTTCGCCATACCGGCAATGCGCTCTTTCGTGAGCAGAAGCCGGTCCAGCATCACCGCGCCGATCTTCTCTTTTGCTTTTTCGCAGTCCTCGCTGTTCGCGGCAAGGATCGCCTCCACGTCCGCCTCCAGCGCGTCTGCCATCGCGGCGAGCGCCCGGTTCTTGGTTTCGGTATCGGCGGCCATAACGCCGTAGCTTGCGTCCTTCGCCGCCTGCATGATCTCAAGTGTGGTCATGGTTTTTCTCTCTTCTCCTTCCTCTCGTCCCGAAGGGACATATCGCGTGCCGTAAGGCACATATCGCGAATTCCGTAAGGAATTCATATCGCCGTCGGGCGATATGTGCTCGCATACGCTCGTGTGTGGTATGATTTCTATCGCGCTGCAGCTTTGTTTATTACGGTACTTTTATATCTTTCCAGCCGCTCACGTCGCACTGACCGTCACTGTTGTTCCCGGTTGCCACAACAGTACCGTCTTTTTTCAGTCCGATGGTTTGGAAACTATGTGCAGAAACGGACACAATATCCGTCCAACCACTTACGTCACATTCACCGTGTTCGTTGTCTCCGGTTGCCACAACGGTCCCGTCTTTTTTCAGCCCTACCATGTGATTATCTCCCATATCAACGGCCACGATATCAGTCCAGTCGCTTGTATCATATTCAACGTGTTTGTTGTATCCGATTGCCACAAGGGTCCCGTCTTTCTTCTGTCCGACCGTATTCCAACCTCCCGCCGCAACTGCTACGATATCCGTCCAGTCGCTCACGTCGCACTGACCGTCATCGTTGTTTCCGGTTGCCATAACGGTCCCGTCTTTTTTCAGCCCGACCGTGTGACTGCTTCCCGCCGCGACTGCCACGATATCCGTCCAGTCAGAAACGTTGCACTGACCAAATAAATTGTTTCCGGTTGCCACAACGGTCCCGTCTTTTTTCAGCCCAACTGTGTGAATATTTCCCGCCGCAACTGCCACGATATTCGTCCAGTTCATGACGTCGCCTTCGCCGAATTCGTTGTTTCCGTTTACCACAACGGTCCCGTCTTTTTTCAGCCCGACTGTGTGAATATTTCCCGCCGCAACTGCCACGATATCCGTCCAGTCGCTCGCGGTGCTCCGATAGTAATTGTTAAGACAGGCTACCACAACGGTCCCGTCTTTTTTCAACCCGACCGCGTGATGATTTCCTGCGGAGATTGTCATTCTTATGTCGGATAGTGCCCAACAGTTTTCTGATAATTCGGCGGCGTCCTTGTAATTGCCGATTTTTCCGAATAGAATCCCTGCCTCGCTGAAATTCTTTTCTTCCATCAGCGCTACAGCTTTTTTATAAGGTAATACCTTTTGATTGATATAATGAGAGCCAACAATCAAAAGAATGAGCATCGCTGCAATTATTACGCCAATTCGAGTGTCTTTTTTCTTCCTTTCTTTAATAGCCTTCTCTGCGGCATCTTTTTCAGGCAATTCCTGTTCGATTCTTTCGGTTTCGACGGATTTCGTCGAGGAATGTTTAACGGTGTAATTTGTTTCGGCGTCTTCGGGGGAACAGTTCTTGCCGCAGGTTTTGCATACGAACAGCCCGCCCTCTTTTACAAAGGCGCTGCCGCCGCACATTTCGCAAACCAGTTTCTTCATGCCGTATCTCCTTTTTTAGTGCCGCAGGCACATATCGCGAATTCCGCAAGGAATTCATATCGCCGTCGGGCGGCGGCCGACAAACCGCGTTCCCACTTCTTTTCCCTCTAAGATATCGTAGAGAACCGCCGGATCCTTGCCGTTGGCGATCACCATATTCGTCCCGGCAGCGGTGGCGATTTTGGCGGCTTCTATCTTCGTCACCATGCCGCCGGTGCCCACGCCCGAGCCGGTATCGCCCGCCAGCGCCTCGATCTCTTTCGTAACGGCTTCCACCACCGGGATGCGCTTTGCCTCGGGGTCCTTATTGGGGTCGGCGGTATACAGGCCGTCGATATCCGTGAGCAGTATCAGCAGATCGGCCTGCACGCTCACCGCCACGCGCGCGGCGAGGGTATCGTTGTCGCCGATCTTCAGCTCCTGCGTGGCAACGGTGTCGTTCTCGTTGATGATGGGTATCACGTGCATGCCGAGCAGCGTGTGCATGGTAGAAATCAGGTTTTCGTGCTGCTGGGGCTCGGTAAAGTTCGAGGCGGTGAGCAGCAGCTGCGCCACCGTGTGGTTATACTCCCCGAAATATTTATCGTAGGTATACATCAGCTCGCACTGGCCGATGGCGGCGAGCGCCTGCTTCATGCTGAGTTCTGCGGGGCGTTCGCTGACGCCTGCCTTGCCGCGGCCCATGCCGACGGCGCCGGAGGTGACGAGGATCACCTCGTACCCGGCGTTTTTGAGGTCGCTCACCACCTTGCAGAAATTTTCAAGGTGGCGGATGTTCGGGTGGCCGGTGGCGTACGTCAGCGTGGACGTGCCGATCTTGATCACGATGCGCATGGTTCAATATCCTCTTTTCCCCTCAAGGGATTCGTCGTTTTCGATCCAGTCCGATACCGGGATCACGCGGTAATTATCTTTATCGTCGCGTATCACAACCTCTTTGATACCGGCGTTGATCACCATGCGCTTGCACATCGAGCAGCAGCAGGAGTTGGAAACGTAGCTGCCGTCCGGCTCCACGCCGGTGAGGTACATCGTGGAATCGATCATCTTATCCCGGCTGGCGCTGATGATGGCGTTGGCCTCGGCATGTACGCTGCGGCACAGCTCGTACCGCTCGCCGCGGGGGATCTGCAGCTCGGCGCGGATGCAGTAGCCCATGTCGGAGCAGTTGGCCCGTCCGCGGGGCGCGCCCACGTAGCCGGTGGAGATCACCTCGTCGTTCTTCACGATCACCGCGCCGTACGCCCGCCGAAGGCACGTAGAGCGCTTCGATACCATCTCCGCCAGATCAAGATAATAGTTTCGCTTGTCCCGTCTTTCCATAAATAGCTCCTTTCGTTGTGAATCGTCAATCTGCTATATCGTAATTCTCCGCCAGTAAAGTGATCTCACGCAGCTTTTTTTCGATCAGCTTTTTATCAGGCAGTTTCAATGTATACTCGGCGACCATCGTGGGGGAGAGATTGCTGCTGAGAGCATACTCAACTACCGTATCGTCTTTATAAGTGCAGAGGATCAAGCCGACACTGGGATTCTCTTCAGGTTTTTTAACGTCTCTGTTCAGTGCTTCCAGATAAAAATTCAACTGACCGAGATGCTCCGGTTTAAATTTCCCTACTTTCAATTCCACTGCGACAAGACAATCCAGTGCGCGATTGAAAAAGAGAAGGTCAATAAAGAAATCAGTATTGCCGACCTGTACACGGTATTCCTCGCCGACAAAAGTGAAATCCTTTCCAAATTCCAAAATAAACTGTTTCAGGTTTGCGATAATGGCTTTACGAAGATCCTTCTCCTTGTAATCCTTTGGAACCTCAATAAACTCAAAAACATAGGAATCCCTGAGCGCACCCACTGCCGGATGACGTGTAATCAGATTTATGTTTTTTTCTGCAGAAAGCAGGGTGCGTTCAAAAAGCATGCTGTCGATCTGACGTTCGAGTTCGCGTTTTCCGTAACCGTTTGCAATACAAAGACGCAGATAAAACTCTTTTGCCTCGTCGGTTTTGCAGCCTGACATAATCAAGAGATTGTTGGTCCATGAGATTTCTCTCACCAGCGGTGAGAGTTTTTCTTTATCGCGATAGGTTTCATAAAACTGCTTCATTCGCCAAAGGTTTTGGGCGGAAAACCCACTTGCAGCTGGATATGTCGTTTTCAGAAAATCCGCAAATTCCTGAACAACGCCTTTTCCCCAGCTGTCTTTTTCGGTTTTCTCACTGAGGTATCTCCCGATTTGCCAGTACATTTCAATCATCTCTGCATTTACTGCTCGAATGGCTCGCAGTTTTGATTGCTCAATGATGGTTATTATTTGATCAAAATCGTTATTATGATTGATTATTTCCGCCATAACATATACCTCCTTCCAAAACCAAAATAGAATGAGTACGTGTTTTTCGTAACCATTCATCAAACGGAATCATTCCGAACTCCGAATTCCGAACTCCGAACTCACTCGGCTTCCCCGATCAGGTCCACGTCGTTTGTCCCGGTGATGCGCACCTGCACGAAATCGCCGATCTCGAGCTCTCTGCGCGATACGAACCGGATCGTACTGTCGATCTCGGGGGCGTCCATCCAGGTGCGGCCGCCGTAGGAATCGCTCCAGCCGTCGTAATCCTCCACCACGCACGTAACGGTTTTGCCGATCTGCATCTCCTGCTTTTCTTCAAAGATGCGGTACTGCTGCTCCATCAGCACTTCGCCCCGGTGCTCCGCAAGGGCGGGTTCCACCTGATCGGGCAGGTCGTAAGCGGGGGTGTTCTCTTCGCGGGAGTAGGCGAAGCAGCCCAGCCGGTCGAAGCCGATGTCGTCTATAAACTCGCTGAGCTCGTCAAAATCCTCGTCCGTTTCGCCGGGGAAGCCGGTGATGAACGTGGTGCGCAGAACGCAGTCCGGCAGGTAAGTACGGATCTTTTCGATCAGTTCGGTCAGGCTCTGCCGGTCGCCGGTGCGGTTCATGGCTTTGAGTATTCTGCCGCTGGCGTGCTGCAGGGGCAGGTCGATATAGTGCAGCACCTTTTTGCTGTTTCTGATGGTTTCAAGCAGCTCGTCGGTGATGCGGTCCGGGTAGCAGTATAAAAGCCGGATCCACTTGAGGCCGTCTATCTTGTCCAGTTGCCGCAGGAGTTCCGGCAGTTTCAGCTCGCCGTACAGATCCAGCCCGTAGCGGGTGGTGTCCTGCGCGATCACGATCAGCTCTTTTACGCCGTCCTTCACCAGCGCCTCTGCCTCCGTAACGATCTCTTCCATCGGGCGGGAGCGGAAGGGCCCGCGGATCTGAGGGATGGCGCAGTAGGTGCAGCAGTTGGAGCAGCCGTCTGAGATCTTCAGGTACGCCCAGTGCTCGGGGGTGGTGAGCACGCGCGCGCCGGAAAGGGGCAGCTCGGTTTTGGGCGGGAAGCTCTCTTTTTTGCCGTCCTCCAGCACCTGCCGCACGAATTCCACGATATCGCCGTTGGCGCCGAGGCCAGCCACTGCGTCCACCTCGGGCATCTCTTTTAATATCTCTTCTTTGTACCGCTCGGCCATGCAGCCGATCACGATGATGCGGCCCACGTTGCCGTCCTCTTTGTACTGGCCCATCTCTAAAATGTTGTCGATGGCCTCCTGCTTCGCCGCCTCAATGAAGCCGCAGGTGTTGATGATCACCACGTCCGCCCCGAAGGGGGTGTCGATCATCTCGTAGCCGGCATCCGCCAGCTTTGCGATCATCAGCTCGCTGTCCACCTGATTCTTCGGGCAACCAAGTGAGATAAACCCTATTTTTTCGTTCACTGCTATTACAACCCTTCCCCATAAAGATGAATGATGAAAGATGAATGATGAATGATGAAAAATGAAAAATGAAAAATGAAAATAATTCCGAATTACGCATTCCGAATTCCGAATTATGTATCCTCGTTCTCTTCCTCAAACGCCACAACTTCCCGTATCTCCGCCATACTGTACCCGGCGTTCAACAGCCTCCGCACGAGCCGGTCGGCTTCTTTTTTGGTGAGGCGCTCCGGAAGGCGCATTTTGCTTATTATATCTATTATACCTTCTTTTTTATTAATATCAAGTATGTTTACCGCATTTTTTGCGGTTTCGGCGTCCACGCCCCGGTGGGTCAGCTCCATGGTAATGCGTTCCGGCGCGTAGTGTTTGCGGCGGTAAAGCTCCTCCGCCAGCGCTTCGGCGAAGGCGGCGTCGTCCAGCAGGCCGCTCTCGGTGAGCTTCGTGATCGCGTCCTCCGCGGCGTCGGCAGGGTAGCCCTGCCTTAGCTTTCTTCGCAGCTCGGCCGTGCCGTGGGCGCGGTTGCCCAGCAGCCGCAGGCTCTTTTCGTAGGCGTCGTACGCCTGCCCCTCGGCGCGCAGGGTTTCGAGTGCCTCTTCGTCCGCCTCGGTCTGCCCGAAAAGAGCGGAACGGTACCAAATGAAAGCAGGGACGGTGAATTGGTATTCACCGTCCGTGAGTATGTTTATTCTGCCTTTTTTCGTGGTTGAGGTTGAGAGCTCCATCAGTCCGCCGCGATGTCGATCCTGATCTTATTGAGGCGGCCGTTGTTGGGGGCGATGGGCTCGTCCGCCGCCGCCTCCTCCGCCGCGGTCTCGGGGTTTTCGGTCTTCTTGGCGGGGGCCATCGCCGCGCGCAGCTTTGCTTCGATCTCTGCGGCAAAATCGGGGTTGTCGGCAAAATACTGCTTCACCTTGTCTCTGCCCTGGCCGATACGCTGCTCGCCGTAGCTGAACCATGCCCCGCTCTTCTGGATGATGCCCATCTGCACGGCCATATCCACCATTTCGCCCTCTTTCGAGATGCCCTTGCCGTACATGATATCGAACTCCGCCTCGCGGAAGGGGGGCGCCACCTTGTTTTTCACGATCTTGGCGCGGGTGCGGGAGCCGATGAACTCGTTGCCCGGGGCTTTGAGCTGCTCGATGCGGCGCACGTCGATGCGCATGCTGGCGTAGAATTTCAGTGCGCGGCCGCCGGTGGTCACTTCGGGGTTGCCGTACATCACGCCCACCTTTTCTCGCAGCTGGTTAATGAAGATCACAAGGCAGTTCGAGCGGCTGATCGCGCCCGCGAGCTTTCTGAGCGCCTGGCTCATGAGCCGCGCGTGCAGGCCCACGTGGGAATCGCCCATGTCGCCCTCGATCTCGGCCTTCGGCACCAGAGCGGCAACCGAGTCGATCACGATCACGTCCAGCGCGCCGGAGCGGGTGAGGTATTCGGCGATCTCCAGCGCCTGCTCGCCGTTATCGGGCTGCGAAACCAGAAGGGAATCCACGTCCACGCCGAGGTTGGCGGCGTATACCGGGTCCAGCGCGTGCTCCGCGTCGATAAACGCGGCCTCGCCCCCCTTACGCTGCGCCTCCGCCACCACGTGCAGAGCGAGGGTGGTTTTACCGGAGCTCTCGGGGCCGTAGATCTCAACGATCCTGCCCTTGGGCAGACCGCCGATGCCGGTGGCGATATCCAGCGCGATGGAGCCGGTGGAAATGGCGTCCACGTTCAGGGCCGTGGTCTGGCCCAGGCGCATCACCGCGCCCTTGCCGAACATTTTTTCGATCTGGGTGATCGCCGATTTCAGCGCCTCCTGCTTATCCGCGTTCACGGGGGCTTTCGTGGTTTCTTTTTTCTCCGCCATGGTGATTTCCTTTCTGCAAACAAATGTTTCTTTTGAACACATTATATCATGTTTTTAAAAAAAAGCAATAGCATTTTTCGTTCGGGTGTGGTAGAATACGATCAATGGTACCGCGGGAGGTAAAAAATGCAATTAAAGCCCTTTTATCCTGAAATCCTGGCCCCGGTGGGCGGTCAGGCGCAGCTTTTCGCCGCCGTAAAGAGCGGCGCGGACGCGGTGTATTTCGGCGCGGCGGATTTCAACGCCCGCCGCAACGCCGAGAATTTTACGCCGGAGGGCTTTGCCGCCGCCGTGCGGTATTGCCGCATACGGGGCGTGAAATGCTATATCACGCTGAACACCCTGCTCACGGACCGCGAGCTGCCCGCCTTTGCCGAAACCCTGCGCATGGTGGCCCAAAGCGGGGCGAACGCTGTGATCGTGCAGGACCTTGCCGCCGCCGCGGCGGTAAAAGAGTATGCCCCCGCCCTTGCGCTGCACGCCAGTACCCAGATGGCGGTACACAACGTCAGCGGCGCGAAGCTGCTTGAAAGCTGCGGTTTTCAGCGGGTGGTGCTGGCAAGGGAACTGTCATTAAAAGAGATCGCCGCCATCGCCGGGGCGGTGAATATCGAAACCGAGGTGTTCGTGCACGGCGCGCACTGCATGGGCTTTTCGGGGCTGTGCTACACCTCCTGCGCCTTCGGCTCGCGCAGCGCCAACCGGGGCCTTTGCGCCCAGCCCTGCCGGCTGGATTTCAGAAACGACAAACGCGACCACTGCCTGAGCCTTAAAGATATGTCGCTGGTGGAGCACCTCGAGGAACTGAAAAACGCCGGGGTGTGCTCCTTCAAGATCGAGGGCCGCATGAAAAGGCCCGAGTACGTGGCCGCCGCGGTGAACGCCTGCCGGGTGAAGCTCTCCGGCGGGCAGCCGGATACCGGTGTACTGAGAAGCGTATTCTCGCGGGGTGGCTTTACGGACGGTTATCTTACCTCCCGCGTCAACGGCGAAATGTTCGGTTATCGCACCAAAGAGGACGTCACCGCCGCCGCGGGCGTGCTGAAAAGCCTGCAGCGGTTATACGATAAAGAATACCCCCGCGTTGAGCTCAGCATGGCGCTCGCCGCAAAGCCGGGGCAGCCGCTGCGCCTCAGCGTGTCGGACGGCGCGAATACCGTCTCCGTACAGGGCCCCGCGCCCGAGGCCGCAATCAGCGTGCCCCTCACCGCCGAAAAGGCCGAAATGTCCCTCGCGAAGCTGGGCGACACCCCCTATTACTGTAAAGAGATCGACGCGGACGTCGCCCCGGGGCTTGCAGCCCCCGCCTCGGCGCTCAACGCCCTGCGCCGCGCCGGCGTGGAAGAGCTGAACGAAAAACGCGCCCGCGCCCCCAGAGTCCCGGACAAAACGGATGAGATCCTCGCCCGCATCAACGCGCTGCCTTTCGTCCCCGCGCCGGAAAACCCGGCCCTGCGGCTGCGCTTCCAAACGGCGGCGCAGGCGTTTAGCTGCCCGGGATGCGAAACCGTGATACTGCCGCTGCGGGAGGTAGCCTCCCACCCCGAAACCCTGACGCGGTTCGGCGAAAAGCTGGCCGCCGAGGTACCGGTGCTGCTGTTCCCGGCGGACGAAAAGGCCGCCCTTGAAACGCTTGTTTCATTGAAGGAAAAGGGCCTGAAAACCGGCGTGGCGGAAAACATCGGCGCGGTAAAACTGATAAAAGACGCGGGTCTGGAGGTTCGCTGCGGCGCCCATTTGAATATCACGAACCGCCTTGCGCTTTCGGAACTTGAGGCGCTGGGCTGCAGAGATACCACCCTCTCGTTCGAGCTGCACCTGAACGATATGAACGCCCTGCGCTGCCGGGGAAAGACCGGCTACATCGCCTACGGGCGGCTGCCGCTGATGCGCTTCCGCGCCTGCCCCCAGCGGGACGAAAAGGGCTGCGGCGCCTGCAAGGGCAGCGCCGTGATCACGGACCGCAAGAACGAGCGCTTCCCCCTGCTGTGCGACGGCAGACGGTATTCCACAATGTTCAACAGCGTGCCCTTGTGCGCCGTGGGTCTCCCTCAGCCGCAAACCGATTTTTACACCCTTTATTTCACCGTGGAAACCCCCGAGCAGTGCCGTGAGATCGTTTTCCGCATCCTCGCCGGGCAAAAGCCCGAAGGCCGCATCACGGCGGGGCAGTACAATAAGAGGCTGCTGTGAGGTTCGTTAAATTGGGATTTAGCGCTCGGTTATTCGTTGCCGGAACACGCCGTCGTAACGATTTACGTGTTGGATTTGAATTTACTTACGGTTTCTTCGTAGGGGCGGGCATGACCGCCCGCAAAACCCATATGTTAAGGATTGCCGTATGTAAGCGGATAAGGTGGTTTTTCGCATTTATCAAGTGTTTCGGATTTATGGGCTTGCGGGCGGTCATGCCCGCCCCTACAATCAAATTGAAAGTTTTTCCGCTTTCAGAAATGTTTGC
>JAEEGL010887448.1_pt1 | contig 15283 bp, 12 predicted proteins | sample 9134231 | NCBI WGS metagenome assembly JAEEGL01 (sample SAMN16246548, study PRJNA631951) | gut metagenome | biome: gut microbiome; feature: rumen; material: fiber-attached | host: Bos | place: Iran: Karaj | collected 2018-10 | reverse complement strand
TTCTTGTTGCACACCTGTTGCCGAAGGAATGGAAGTCATTACTACCGACGCCGAGCTTTTTGAAACTCGCCGTATGGTATTAAAACTCATTTTGAGTAACCACCCCAACTCTTGTTTGTCCTGCGCCCGTTCCGGTGCTTGCGAATTGCAAGAAATGGCCAACACCTTTAACATTACAGACGCGCCATTGCCCAACCTCACCAAACGCTACGATATCGACGATTCGACCAAGGCGGTTGTACTTGATAATTCAAAATGCATCTTGTGCGGACGTTGTGTTGAAGTTTGCCAAAACCAGCAAAACATTTGGGCTTTGAGTTATTTGCACCGTGGTTTAGCCACACGCATTACCCCGGCCAACGGCATTAACCTCGCTGACAGCCCGTGCATCAAATGCGGACAATGTTCGGCTCACTGCCCGACCGGAGCTATTGTTGAATATGATGACACCGGCAAAGTCTGGGAAATGTTGCGCAATCCTGATTTGTACACCATTGTCCAAATCGCACCTGCCGTACGCGTTGCCATCGGTGAAGAATTCGGCTTTGAATTTGGCGCCAACCTTACCGGCAAAACTTATGCCGCATTACGTCGCATGGGCTTTGACAAGGTATTTGACACCAACTTTGGTGCTGACTTAACCATCATTGAAGAAGCCACCGAGTTTGTCCGTCGCTTTACCAAAGATCCGGAAAGCTTGCCGATGTTCACCTCATGTTGTCCGGCGTGGGTTGATATGTTGGAAAAATTCAATTCTGACATGATTCCTAACTTCTCAACCTGTAAATCTCCTCACGAGATGGTAGGTGCTATGGCTAAAACTTATTTTGCCGACAAGGCCGGCATTGATCCTGCCAAAATCAGAGTTGTTTCGGTAATGCCGTGTACTGCTAAAAAATGGGAAATTTCACGCAGCGAGGATATGAAATCATCAGGTTATCAAGATGTTGATGTTTCAATCACCACTCGTGAGCTTGCCAAAATGATTAAACAAGCCGGCATTGACTTCCGTAATATAAAAGAAGAACAAGCCGACAGCCCGTTGGGAGAATATTCCGGTGCTGCCACCATCTTTGGTACAACCGGCGGTGTTATGACGGCGGCTTTACGCACAGCTTATTATTACATTACCGGACAAGAGCTTGCACAGCCTGAATTCAAAGCCATTGAAGGCCTTGAAGGCGTGAAAGAAACCAAAGTTACCATCAATGGCAACGAAGTTCGCATTGCTGTTGCTCATGGCGTCGGCAATGTTGAAAAGATTATGAATCGTATCCGTGAAGCCAAAGCCAACGGCGAAGAACTGCCATATCACTTTGTTGAAGTTATGGCTTGCCGTGGCGGTTGTGTTGCCGGTGGCGGTCAACCTCGAGTTATCGGCGGTGAATACGAAAAACCGTACGGAATTACTGATCATATCCGTCAGTTACGAGCCAACGGTTTGTTTACTGAAGACGAAAAGGCCTCTAACCGCTTGTCTCATCACAATAAGTCCATTAAGGCTTTGTATGATGAGTTTATCGGTACACCTAATGGTGAAAAAGCTCACCATTTGTTGCATACCCATTATACAGCAAGAAACATGTATAAATAAATATGGTAAAAAGGCGCCGTCAACTGGCGCCTTTTTGCTTGAAAAATTAGTGCAAATATAATATTATTACCCCGTTATCTCTGAACTTGAAAGGAAAAAGTTATGGTGGATTCTAACAATAAATTTGATCTATTTGGCACCCCGGAACAACGCAAAAAATATGAACAACTAATGGGACTTCTCAATCGTTTAAGACAAGAAAATCCTCAACATGTTACTGAAAGGGAGATACAATTAATCGAAAATATTTATAAACTTCCTCAAACCATGCCAGAATTCGTCCCCATAGAGATATTTCAACCTACCATTTTAAGAAACCCCTCACAGGAACAACTGGAAACCCTGATAAAGCTGGACAATCTTTATACTTTTAGCGATATTTATCATAATCTGCATAACACTCCTACAGATAGAGATATTGCCAAAAACATTATCAATGCTGCAACAAAGTCTCGTAGTTGCTATATTTATTACAAAAAATTTGCAGAAATGGATAACGACCGTAGTAACCATCTAATAAACGATCCGGAACTAACAACTCTTATGCTAAAAAATTTTACCGAGGAAGTAAAACAAGCTGAAAATACATCCTACCCTAATGCGATAAAAGAATTCTTAATAAAAGTAGCCCCGATAAGCGCAAAACATCCTACTGGTAAAACAACATGTATACAATTAATGGATGAAATACATAATAAAGAAAAACAAAATTTTATGAAAATATTCGATAATAATGCTCTTTCACGCCCTAATAATGATAAAACTTACTAAACATATAAATTGAAAAAACTTCACACCCTCCTCATCGGGGGGGGGTTTGTTATAAAATATAAAAAAGCTAAAAAAAGTACTTGCAAAATTTTTCTTATATGTTATTAAATATTCCGTTCTACCGATGCGGGCGTAGCTCAGGGGTAGAGCGCGACCTTGCCAAGGTCGATGTCGAGGGTTCAAATCCCTTCACCCGCTCCAATAACAAAAGCCACCTTTACGGTGGTTTTTTTGTTATTTGGTTGAGGGTGAACGATGCTAGAATCACAGATGAGGGGGACACGTGTTACCACATATCCCCCTCGTCTATTTAAGATTATGTTACTTCCTCTCCAAGCCGGTAAGCTATAATTTGCACCATAAAGTAGATGCAGATTATCACAGATTTAGCAAGAAAGTTTACCACTTCCCCTTCGTCGGGGACTACTTTAGCCCCACATAGCGCCCATAGGAGAGATAAAAGTCCTAGAAGAACCATACCTCGGGCAAATCGTGCAAGCATTCGTCCTTTGCTCCCCTCTTTACCTGCTTTTGCTGCAAAAAAGGAGAAAGTAAAAATTAGCAACAATGCCATCATGGCAATGGCAATGGTAATAAACATAAGAGCATTCATAATCTTTTAAAATAATAAACGTTCAGTATCTAATAATTATGATACACCATTAATATACCATATTTTTGAAGTAAAAACAAGTAAAATCAATATGAAGTTATTATATCTCCTTACCCTATCAATAACAAAGAAGTTATTTAGGTAAAGCTAGACGCTGCCAGAATCACAAAGGAGGGGGATGCGTGTTACCACATATCCCCCTCCTCTATTTAAGGTTAAATTATACCAAGTCCTCTGCAAGCCTTTTCGATCTGTTTCGATAACTGGCTCATATCGGTAGAGTTGTCAAAGCCGATGGCCACAATATTGTATCCTTGGCGACGCGCAGCACGGGCAATTGCCTGCCAGTTTTCAACTCCTTTTTTGTTATAGAGGATAACTTGCGGCACCTCTGGAAATACTGTTAACAGTATCCAGGTATGGGTACCTGCAATCCCCACACTGCCGGTCAACCCGCGGTATAGATTGTGGTAGAGCCTGTGTTCGACTCCCCTCAACCCCAAAAGCTCGTGATTCTCGGTAAGACCAGGAACATAAAGACAAGGGCCAAACACATATTCCAGATTTGTGACTGCCTTAAGATCAGCTTCCTTGTCAAAATGCTGACCTAAAATTAAGGCAGTATAGTCCTGCTTTCTCAAGAACGAAAAGAGTTCGGGATTAAGGCTTTGATCTTGGGCCGTCACCCCGCACAGGTTGTCCGATAACAACTTCTGTGGAATTACAAGAACCCTTCTACGAACACCCCAACAATCAAAGTCTGGCTCATTAAATTCGAGCATCGGCTCCAGCTTGGATTTAAAGAAATCAAGCCAAGCCAAGTCTCCGAGTTTACCAGTCTTGAGATCGGCGATAACATCCCAGGCTTCACAACCACCCCTCTCACAAAAAGGAACAATCTTGAGATCACCGAAATAGCTCATAAATCGAGCAATTTTTTCGGCTCTCTGATTGTACTCTTTTTCGTTGTCGGCACTAGGACAGACGAGCACCTCGCAGCCCAAAACATTTGCAAATTGCATGGCCATAATTTCATGACCAAAGCAACTCCTAATAACTATAGGTTCCATAATAAAACTTTTATAATATCTTACAATAATTTTCAAAAAACAGGTTTATTGTACCACAAAATTAATTTTTCGTCAATATGAAAGTGATAGTATGTTGATTTCCAACAAAAACCCTCTCTTCGCGAGATGTTTTTTTGTCCTCTATTTTTCCGTTTTTTTATAAAATTCTTTTCGTTCTTTGCGCTGCATTGACCACAGATTGCCCCAACCGTTAATCGGCTGAACCTTGTGCTTTGATTTAAAATCAAAATTTCTGCTTAAAAATAGTGATGTTGTTTTGGTATAGCAATTCATCGGGCAAAAGCCGTAAAAATCAACTTGTAACAGGCCGGCCTGTTTGAGTTCATCAACAGCCTTACGATATTCTTCGCTAGTATTAATACGATCGCTGTCATCCAAAATAATCATTCCACCAATCGCCAAAGCTTTAACCGCAACAGCGGCACATTTTTCACGCCTTTTGCCATCAATAACAATCACATCGTATTTTTCGCCGTCCTCAAAAATAGCGTTTTCATATCCTTCACCCTCATCGCGCCACCGAATATCAAGGTTTTTATAATCAAATTCCTTACACCATTTTTCAAACCACTCGGTTTTGTCTTCAATACTTAATACGCTTTTTGCTCTTTCTGCCCAAAAAGCTGATGAATACCCGCACCCAAACTCAAAAATTTTCTTATCTGTATAATCAAATTGCGCCAAATATTCTATCGCCGGATATGTATACCACGGTATTGGATTACCATCTTTATCACGGCATATTTTCTCATCAAGACTTCTTTCAAAAGCAAAGTCCTTCTGCCACATTTCAATAAATTTTTGAAATTTTTCACTATACATTTATCTCTTTGCCGCTCCGGAAATTTTCATCAATGTCATACTTACAATTTCTTCCGTCGGCATGCCTGTTGTTTTGCAGTCTTTTTCCGCCTCATACAGCAGATTAAGCACACGCAACAATTTATCTCTGGTCCACATTCTTAATTGCTCCTTAAAGGCATCTACACGATAAAAAATAATTGGCGGTGTCATTTTTCTCACTACCGCATCAATTCCCTCTTTTTTTTCGATTCCCGCCTGACATGCCAACAGCTTCATGACATGATAAGTCAACACTCTAACCACCGAAACCGGTTCATTACCTTCCGTTACATACTTTTGATATAAGCTTTCCGCCTTTGCACGATTACCGCCCATTACCTCATAGCAAATATCATCAGTGTTTGAAGCTGACTGATCACTAATAACCTTTGCTACAATCTCGGGAGTAACCGTTTTAGCCTCTCCCATATAGATTTTTAGCTTATCGAGTTCTGCCATATTAATCATACGATCGCCTGAAAGTTTTGAATATAGGAGCTGAATTGCTGCCGGCTCAAAAGTCAATCCCATAGTTTTTAATGTATTATAAATATCTTCATCTTTGTCTTCATAACAGGCAACACACGCCATATCCTCACTACTCTCTGCCAATTTCACCAAAGATGACTTTTTGTTCAGGTCATTAGCATATAAAATCAATAAATTTTCCGAGTTGCTTTCATCAAGCATTTTGCGTAGCTCTTTGCTCATCTGATTACCGGCATCACGCACCATAATCACACGGCGACCGCCCATCAAAGACTGCCCGTTATACTCCCCATATAATTTACCAAAATCTGCAATGACATCATCGCCGGCCAACTCAGCAACTTGAAAAGCATCATCAAGGTTTGGGCAAATTGAGTGTGCCACTTTTTTAACCGTATCCAAAACCAGACCATCATTATTACCAAAAACCAAAAATGCTTTTATTGCACCATTCGGTTTTTTGATATAATTTTCGACCTGTGCGTACTTAAAAATCATTCATTTCTTCCCGGTCGGTCGCTATGCTGTGGAAATACGCCCCCAGACGCAGTGATATATCATTAGCAATAATCGTAACTGCATCTTGATCACCTTTTTTCTTGGCCATTGTTGTCGAATATGGATTGGCTAAAATGTCATAACTTGAATAAGCGACACTATCACCATTAAGAACTTTTTCATTTCCCGACATCATATAATAGGTAACGTGATATTTAACCATTTTTCGTGTAGCCGTAATATCAGAACGCAATGCCTGGTTGGTTTCCGTTTTGCTATCGAGTTTCACAAACAAACGATACTTAGGCTTTTTAGGCTGTCCTTTCGGCGACAACAAATCAATAAGGTCATTGCGCAAAAGCTGTCCGAAACGATCGCTTATCGGCTCCACTTTTACTTTTGCCATTTCTTGTGAAATAGACGTATCAAACTCTCCGTCAAAATACCACAAATTATCGTGTTTTTTTTCAACATAGAGGGGTTCAAAACCGCAGGCTGCAATCAACAGCAACGGTAAAAGTATGTATTTTTTATGCAACAATGTTCACAATCCTATTTGGTACAACAATTATTTTCTTAACTTGGCGTCCTTCCAATTGACGTGCAACATTTTCCAGACTCAAAGCTTTTTGTTCAACATCTGCTTGCGGAGCATCTTTTGGCATTTCAATAGTACCTCGCATTTTACCGCAAATTTGAACTGCTAACGTCACCACATTATCTTCTGCTAATTTGGCATCGCCCTGTGGCCATGATTCATTTAAGACTAAAGTTTCCTTACCCATGCGCGCCCACATCTCCTCGCTCAAATGCGGTGCAAACGGAGAAAGCAACTTCATCAAAGTTTCGTACATAACCTGTGGAATTTGTTCCAGACCACTCAAATAATTTACATATGTCATCAGTGACGAAACCGCAGTATTAAACTTCATCCCATCGATTCGTTCACCAACTTCCAATATACACTTATGCATGGCACGCAAATCAGCTTCTCTAGGAGCGACCTTTGCAACTTTCTTAAACAAACCATAAATTTTGCAAACAAAGCGATAAACGCCCATCAAACTCTCTTCTGACCACATTGCTACCTGATCAAAAGGTCCGATAAACATTTCATACAAACGGAAAGTATCTGCCCCGTAATTGTTTACAATGTCATCGGGATTAACCACATTGCCGCGTGATTTTGACATTTTCTCGCCGTTTGAAGCCAAAATCATACCGTGAGAAGTGCGCCTGTTATATGGCTCTTTGGTTGGCACATATCCGCAATCATACAAAAATTTGTGCCAAAAGCGTGAGTACAACAGGTGCAATGTTGTATGTTCCATACCACCGTTATACCAATCAACATTCATCCAATAATCCAATGCCTCTTTAGAAGCAAATTCTTTTGAATTATGTGGGTCGCAATAACGTAGAAAATACCACGATGAACCGGCCCAGTTTGGCATAACATCAGTTTCACGCCGCGCATGGCCACCGCATTTCGGACAAGTTGTATTTACCCAATCCGTTGCTTTTGACAATGGCGATTCACCTTCATCATTCGGATGATAGTCAGGCACTTCCGGCAAAGTCAAAGGCAATTCATTTTCCGGAATTGGCTGCCACCCGCAATGCTCGCAATAGACCATTGGTATCGGTTCACCCCAATAACGTTGGCGAGAGAATACCCAGTCCCGCAATTTAAAGTTAACTTTTGAATGACCAAATCCGTTTTTAACTGCATAATCAATTGCCGCTCGCATCCCATCAGCCTTATTCATACCGTTCAAAAACTCGGAATTAATATGCGCACCATCTTCTTCCCAAGCCTTTTCGCTTATGTCTCCACCTTCCAAAACCTGAATAATCGGCAGATTAAACACTTTTGCAAAATCATAATCTCGCTGATCATGCGCCGGCACAGCCATAATTGCTCCGGTTCCGTATCCGGTCAAAACATAGTCGGAAATAAACACCGGTATCATCTTTCCGTTATATGGGTTGCGTGCTTTAATCCCCTTAAGTTCAACACCGGTTTTGTCCTCACTTATACTGCGCTGCAATTCAGACTTTTTAGCAGTTTCCTCAACATACGCCTTTATTTCTGCCTGATTTTCAAAACGATCCATATATTTGCTGACAAATGGGTGCTCCGGAGCTAAAACCATATATGTCACACCAAAAGCCGTATCCGGACGTGTTGTAAACACTGTCAACTTATCTTCGGCAAAATCGAAATCAAGTTCAGCTCCCTCGGAACGACCAATCCAATTAATTTGCTGCGATTTAACTCTTTCAATAAAATCTAAGTCATCCAAATCATTAATCAATCTGTCGGCATATTTGGTAATAGCTATCATCCATTGCTCTTTGTTTTTACGCACAACTTGTGCACCGCAGCGTTCGCAACAACCGTTGACAACTTCTTCATTTGCCAGTCCGACCTTACAATTCGGGCACCAGTTGATTGCTATTTTGTCTTTATACGCCAAACCTTTTTCAAAAAATTTGATAAACATCCACTGCGTCCATTTATAATATTCCGGATCACAGGTCATTACGCATCTGTCCCAATCAAAGCTGAATCCCAGAGATTTCAACTGACGAGTAAAATTGGCAATATTTGCTTTTGTTGATATTGCTGGATGAACACCGGTTTTAATTGCATAATTTTCCGCTGGCAACCCGAATGCATCAAACCCCATAGGATATAAAACGTTATAGCCCTGCATTCTTTTTTTGCGAGCGACCGTATCAAGCGCAGTGTACGAACGAGGATGTCCCACGTGCAAACCGGCGCCTGAAGGATAAGGAAACTCTACCAAAACATAAAATTTTTCTTTTGTCTTATCAATATCTACATGGTATGTCTTTTCATCTTCCCAAATTTTTTGCCACTTTCCCTCAATTGTGCGAAAGTTATATCTGTCTTCAACGGCCCATTCTTTTTGCCATTCTTCAAAAGTCTTACCATTATAGTGAGCACTAGCCTCAGTCATCAAAACGCCTTTCTTTCTTATATTTTTTAAATTTTATCAATATCTGCCGGTCAGACTACATTATTTTCAACAAAAATACAATAGTGTTAAATTATTTTCTCACTTGTCATTCGTTTAATATTTGCATAAACTAAACCTCATCATACATATTTTGGGCGAAAGGTTGCAAAATTGAATATTCGAACATTATCCACACAAATTTATCAAACGATTCTTTCCGGAAATGTCGATACTCGATTCGATACAATCCCTGACCAACAAGAACGCGCTTTTGCAAAAAAACTTATTTTTACGGCTCTGCGCAAACAAACTTTTATAAAAAAAGTTATCGGACGTTATTCTTCAAAACAACTTCCACAAAAACTTGGATTAGAACAAATTGCCTTAATTTTAGGGACAACCGAAATTCTTTATTTGCACACACCTGAATACGCCGTTGTCAGCAGCTACGTTGATATTGCTAAAAACCTTGGCAACAAATATGCCGGTGGATTTGTAAATGCAATCTTGCGCAAAATTTGCCAAGACAAAGACTCAATTCTTCAAGCTCTTAACATTCCTTTTTTTAGCAAAAATTTTCGCCACATTTTACAACCTGATTACACCGCCAAACAAATTGCCGCCATTGAAAAATATGCCGCGCTCGAACCACCGCTTGATTTAACCGTAAAAACAAACCCCGAACAGTGGGCAGAAACACTCGGTGGAAAAATCATGCCCAATAACTCAATCCGATTATATACCGCAGGAGCTGTTTCTCAACTTCCCGGTTATCAGGAAGGTGCTTGGTGGGTACAGGATTTTGCCTCATCACTCGCCGTAACCGCACTTGGCAACATCAAAGGCAAAAACGTCCTTGATTTATGTGCCGCTCCGGGTGGAAAAACCGCTCAACTTATCAATGCCGGAGCAATTGTGACTGCCGTTGATATTTCTGAACCTCGCCTGCAAACACTCAAAGAAAATCTCAAACGCCTTGAATTAAAGGCTAAAAACATTATTTGTTCTGATGCTATAATTTTTCTACAACACAATAATGAGTCGTTTGACGTCATCATGCTTGATGCCCCATGTTCCGCTACTGGGACCTTGCGTCGACATCCCGAAATTGTGCACACCAAAACTATCAATGACGTTATCCAAAGTACCAAACTTCAACAACAAATGCTTGATGCGGTCATTCCTCATCTTAAAAAAAACGGAATACTACTATATTCAGTATGTTCATTAGCTAAAGATGAGGGCGAAAAACAAATTGGCAGTTTTGTAAAAACACACCCTGAATTCAAAATTATTCCCATCACACCTTCCACCTTGTTCGGAAACAACATCCTTCCCGAGGTTATCACCCCTGAAGGTTTTGTTCGTTGCTTGCCGTCAATATTAGGAAAAGAAGGCGGTATGGACGGTTTTTTTATTGCCGTATTGCAAAAGGAGTAGTCATATGTCCAATCCCATATATATTGTCGGTAGCAATCCGTTGGCTCATTACCTTGGCTATCATTTACAGACCAATGGCCATGATGTTATTTTGTTATTGGACCGTATATCATCTCCGACAATTCCGACGGCCATAAACGTCTCAATCAATGATGAACGCACCCTTTCCCAGCAACAATGCTCGTTAAACGTTTCTTTATCCATGGAAAAAACTGCAGAAATGGTTATTATAACATCCTATGCCAACCGTCTTAATACTTCTTTAGCCGCCCTCAGCATCCAAAAAATCAATAACGCTCCGGTCATTTGCTTTACGCCGTTAAAAGATATATCCTATTTATATTCCATTGTTTCACAAAACACTTACCAAGCTTTTTTCAACGGCTACATTTCATCTCGTAAAGGTGCTCTCTCTCTTGATGGGCGTAAACCGGAAATTGTTTTGTGCGCATCTTCAAACAAAAAAGACAGCCAACATATAATTAACATTTTGAATTCTGCCAAACTTCATGTTTCAAACAGCGAAAATCACCTCTCAAGTTTTTGGCAATACATAATCCCCTATGCAATAGGATCAATCTGGAGCGCATCTGAAGATTGTAAGATATCAACCCTTCTTAGTGACAAAACCAACAACCAGCTTTTACGGACCTTGATTGATGAATTTTGCTCCCTTGCCGCCAACGAGCAAGTAAAGATATCTCCTGACGCTGTTATGAAAAACATCTACAATATTCCTGCCAACTATATTTATCCACTGCACAAATCCATCACTTCCGGTGGCAAAACCGAATTTGATCTCCTGACATCAATCATTACAAAAACGGCTGTATCACAAGAAATCAACATCCCACAAACCTACAAATTACTAAACAAACTCTATAACTTGGTTTTATCTCCAACATTGTAGTTGAAGAAAGATAACTTTAAGATTATAACTGTTGTATATTCGGATTCAAACGAGGTTTTATAATGAACAGCACTTTTTTAATAACTCTCGCTCTTGCATTTTGTTGCTATATACTTCCTGCCATTGTTTACAATATGGTATATTCTCGTAGCAATCCGATTGCACACTTTGCTTCTCCGGCATTTATTCCTATGTGCCTAAGCATTGCCCTAATATCATCAGTTGCCTATTTTGTGTTTTATGACAACACCCAATTTTTGACATCAATGAGCTTTTGGGCATTATTTATACCATTTACATTGGCATTACTAATAAATATTATCGGAACCCGCACTCCCCAGTTAACGCCTATTGGCATAGTTTTAAGCGCCATAGCTTGTGCATTCATTATTCCTGATAATGCCATAAGTGCCGTTGCACCGTTTCCTTTAATATACAATCGCTTGTTAATAGCCGTATCTTGGGTTTTGTTTTGCTATATGTTCAAATATTCCAACACCGAAGATACCATGTCTATTACCCAAGCATTGACCGTTTGTATAGGTATTGCCGCTTTGGGAATGATCAACGCCATTCCCCCTTTTATCGGCATAATTGCACTATTTTTTATCACCGGATTGTTGGCATTACTGACTTTCAATTGGTATCCGGCACGCATAAAACTTAAGGACATTGATGTTTTATGCCTTGGCTTTATAGTTTTTTCACTCATGACATGGGCTATCGCTGAAAACGCCCTCAGTTGTATTATCATATATAATCTATACTTGATTATCGATTTTGTAATAGCGGTGCTTTTTTCGTGTACTTTCCTTCCCAAGTTCAAAGTGCTTATCCAAAACACCTCCTTACGTCAAGCCATTAATAACGGCGTATCACCGACCATTGCTATATACTTTTCTTATCGTATTCAAATATTTTTAATATTTTTAGGAACTTTTCAAGCTTTATCGCCAAACAAATTTTCGCTTATTTTGGTTTCATCTCTCATTACGATATGGCTATTATACAGATTACGCACACTCCAACCTGAAGCTGTTGCCACACAAAACAACATCAACCGCAATATTCTTGAAGACATGCAAAATCGCATTGATGACTTAAAACAACATATTGAAGAGGAAGATAAATTCTAATGACTTGGAAATTTTGGAACAAAAAATCAAAAAACGAACGCCCTTCCTCTCAACCGGCAGAAGCAAATTTCGATGGCCCGAAGTTTAAAATACTTGTCGCAGATTTCTATGACAACATCAGCAACTGCGGTGCCAACAATTTAGCCAATGCCCTCAGCGCTTGTGAGGGGCTGCAGGTTGAAGCTTACGTTGACAATTTTGATTATTCATTCCTAAATCTTGAAAGTCGCAATATCTTTGACCTTATTGATACCGGACAATCCATGTTAAAACAAACATCATCCGATGTAATCATTTGGGGCTATCGCGACAATGATAAAATCCGCCTAAATTTCCAAAACAACGGGCAATATGATGACAACAGCAACGCTTTTATCTCGCTTATGGATAGTTTTTATCTGCCATCAGATATTGTTGATATGCCTGATGCCAAAATCCCTTCCGAGCTTTTGTTGCTTTTGTACGGAGCCATCTTAAGTGCCGTAAACAATACCGCTCGTGAATATCAAATTTACAAAAAATATTTATTGCGCAAAGTTGTCAATCGTTTGGCCAAATTAGATTCTATTCAATCACTTGATACCGAATACATGCCCTACATACTTAATTTCATCGGCATAATTTATCTTAGCTTAGCCTATGACAGTTCTTATGACAGTGATTTTAAAATTATCCGCAGTATCTTTGAAAATGCACTAAAATCGCAAAACCAAATCACTCACCCGATACACCTCGGTTGCCTTTATTATCACCTTGGTCAACTTTATGATTGCGCTACAAATTATATGGCCAGCCACCCGACATCATATTTTCGTCCGGCAATAAAAAATTATCAGACCGCTCAAAAATATTTGAGCAAATATACTTATCCTTATGATTACGGCTATGTATGTTATAAACTTTCGGATCTTTACGTCAGTTATTGGAAACAAACCGAGGACATTCAAGCCCTGCGTGATGCTGTTTTTCAACTCCGTGAAGCTGAAAAAGTATATACCCAAGTTCTTTTCCCTGATTTTTGGGGACAAATTCAAGGTCGTCTCGGATATCTTCTGCACAACCTTGGTCATTTGACCCAAAGTCGTGAAATTTGTGAGCTTTCTATTCAAGCTTATAAAAATCAACAAAAAGTCGTTACCGAGAAAAACGACCCCAAATCATGGGCCGATATTCAAGAAAAAATCGGTAATATTGAATATTTTTTGGGACGCATGCATGATGACCCTCTCCGCATACAAGAGGCTCTATCATGTTTTCATGATGCACTTTATATTTATGAAAACGCCGGCATGACATCACAAGCCAAACAGATTAAAGCAGATATCGGTAAAGCCTACCAAAGCCTTGAAAAACTAAAAGAAAACGAAGAAGAAGACGAATAAAAACTTATTTTCCCTTAAACAGCACAAGCCGTGGCTTAAAAATGCGCAATTAGCGTATTTGCCATCTGTTGATGATAACCAACTCGCATTTTCGAAAATATTGACAAAACCGTCTTGACATAAACGATGGTATATGATAACTTCCTATCAACTAATCATTATTTAACAATCATTAATTCTTTATTTTTATGAAACAGGATAAAATTTCTTTTACTCTTGGTCAGTTGGAGGAGGTCAAAGATGATCCTTACGAACTGCAAGAGTTATTGCAAGATGTCAATTACAGTACCTACAATGGCGAGACCAAGGTTCTGCTGTTTGCTTTTATGTACGCCGGCAATATGTTGGAAAGGCTTCAAGAAAGGGAGTTCAAGCTCTCTCCTGATGAACAGGTCAAGCTTGAACGCCTGTACGCCGACATAATTACCAATGTGTACAATGCCGTAGACACCTACCAGCTTAGCGATATACGTGGCAGCCTTGGCTTGCGATATAGCCAATTGTTATTGCCCATACAGAGAATTACCGATCCACTGATCAAGGCTATCTGTACATACGATCGGGCTAAAATGCCTGTATCTTTCACCATGGAACAGTTGGAAGAGGTCAAAGACGACTACCGCGGACTACTTTTTCTTCTGCAAAATGTCGACCACGACAGATATAATAATGTAACTGGACATGAAGAGATTATATTTGGAGAAATAGAACCTTTGCTGATGGCTCTGCTGTACGCCGACGAGATGTACAAGAAGATTGGAAAAGCCGAGCTTCCGCAGATTAAGGCTCTTTTGCCGGATGAAAGAAAAAGGCTTGAAAGTCAATTCTTTGACATAGTCACAAATTTGACTAATACTGTACACGAGCAACAAGTATTAGAGATCATCGACGACATCGACCCACATCAATTAGCACAGATTATGTGCGGTAAAGGCGACCGCGTGCTGAAAGGCACCAATGTTACCATTGATGCTATTTGTTGCGTAATCTACTGGTTCCACCATAAAGGTTATGAGGGATGCCACGAAACAGACCTCAACACCTTGAACGGACGCATGTTGCGAAAGGAGGAAGCCGCTCGTCAGTTCCTCCCAAAAGAACCGATGTATCAGGAATATAGCTTTCGCTGTCAATGTGGCCGCTATGCCTTGCGTGAGGGCTTTTTTGTTGATGGAGAGGCTCACACTACGGAGTGTGGTGGTCATTGCAAACGCTAATATTTCTTGATTGAAAACTTATCAATCAAACACCTCGTTCTTTGTGAACGGGGTGTTTGATTTTTTAAAACTTACATGTTACGCCTTTTTCAATAACAATTGTCATTATTTCAACCAACCAGTCATCCCTATTTTTCGACTTGTCGAAAAATTCCAGGGATCTTCAAATTTTTTAAAACATTGTAGATCGCCTGACCAAAAGACTTACGCTTTTGGAGCGATGACATATTTTTATTTTAACGGCTCATCCGCACAAAAAAACCGCCCTCGTTCTGGGCGGACTGCATAAATTGGCGGATGAGGGGCGCTAAG
>JAEEGL014923974.1_pt1 | contig 15284 bp, 12 predicted proteins | sample 9134231 | NCBI WGS metagenome assembly JAEEGL01 (sample SAMN16246548, study PRJNA631951) | gut metagenome | biome: gut microbiome; feature: rumen; material: fiber-attached | host: Bos | place: Iran: Karaj | collected 2018-10 | reverse complement strand
ATTTTTTGCAGAAGTTCGATGTGAGCTTCCTTATCTACGCAGGCCAGACACATTACAACATTTACCGGATCGTTTCTGGAACCGAATTCTACAGGTTCCTTAAGGTTTATAAGTGATACGGAACTGTGTTTTACAGCTTCACATGGTGCTGAATGGGCCAAGGCAAAGCCTTTTGTTAAAACTACATAGGGTCCCAGTTCTTCTACGCTGGCGATCATGTTATCTATGTACTGCGTTTCTATGTCGCCGCTTTTTACCAGCAGTTCTCCCGCACGTCTTATGGCTTCTTTCCAGTTTTCAGCTTCCAGCTGTGCTGAAATTCTCTCCATATTAACCAGTTCTTCCATAAGATCACCCCTTTTCAACAGAAAACATCTTATATTTTATTAGTAAAACGTTTTCGTTAAATCATATTCATTAATACACTACAAACAGTTCTACTATTATTATTACACTTAATTCAGATCAATGTACACAAAATCTATGTTGTTGTCCAATAAAGTCTCCTTCTGGAGGTCGCTGAATTCAACTGCGCTCAGCACTCTGACTTTTACACTGCGGTCAATTGTCTGTTTAAGACAGTTGCTTATGTATGTTATCTGTCCTAACAGTTTTATATAATTCTCCTTATTTTCCTTCTGAGATGTAGAGTAGATGTAATACAGGATCTTCGGTTCTCCAAATACTATGAAGGAATTCTGGTCTCTGTTTATCCATTCTTTTTTTGCGTCCTTGAACATGCTGAAACAATGTTTCTTGAACTGAGTGTTATTGTGAATGGTTGAAATGTTCATGCTTTCATACATGGAAGCTATCTGATACCTCAGGATCTCATTATCGAACGCTTCCATATCGATGGTTTTGTTATTTAAGGCTGCTGACCAGTAATCAATGCCTATTTCCTTGATTTTCTGCAGCAGTTCCAAAGTTACATGTCCTTCGTGAGAGTCAAGGTATGTGAAACTCTCAAGGTTGGATGGTATTGTTATGCCTATTTCCGACAGATATACCGGTCCCTGGAAGAATATTACGTCCTTGAGGAACAGACAGCTGATGGTATCCGGAAGGATGTCGCTCTTAGCTGTCTTTTTTATCGCATTTATGAGGTTATCCTTGTTGTTATAACCCGTCATGCCCTCATATTTCTTCCACAGATGATCTATTGTCATCTGCCTTTCGCCCTGAAAACATCCATAGCCTACAATACCTTTCTCGTTATGTCTGGCATTTTCGCTTCCTTTAGCCAGGAAAAACAGCAGGTCTCCTACCTGGAAGTCTTTGAATTTCTTTTTTGACAGTCTCCAGAAGACAATTTCCTGATTACCATGTACTCTATGGTAATCCAGCATGTTCTGGTCTGATAAGTAGGCTATTGATGACATGCTAATACCTCCTTAATTCTGCCTGGTTCTCCCCTGCAGCGCTCTCATAAGGGTTACATCATCGGCGTAATCAAGGTTCCCGCCCATTGGTAAACCGCTTGCCAGTCTTGTAACCTTAATATTTTCGTGATTTTTCAGCATTTTAGAGATATACAGAGCTGTTGTATCTCCTTCTAATGTTGAGTTAGTCGCAATAATGATTTCTTTTGTGGTATCTGTTATTCTGTCCAGCAGTGATAAAAGGTTGATATCTTCCGGCAAAATACCCTTAGTAGTTGAAATGGCGCCATGAAGAACATGATACACACCCTTATACTGTTCCAGTCTCTCTATGGCCATGACATCCTTAGGCTGCTGTACTACGCAGATGGTGTCGTGGTCTCTGTTTTTGTCTGCGCAGATATAACACTCGTCATTTTCAGTCAGGTTTCCGCATATTGGGCATCTTTTTATCCTGGTAAGGACTTCCATAAGCTGCTGAGAGAAACACTCAACCACCTCTGGATCCATTTCCAGTACCGCCATAGCGTATCTTTCGGCTGTTTTCTGGCCTACAGATGGAAGGCTTTTGAAATATTCAATCAGTTTTTCTAATGAATTAGGATACATTTTCTACCTCAGTCCCGGAATCTTGAGAGAACCTGCCAGGTCCCCCATGGCGTTTTCCTTATCTTCAGTAACCTTTTTGGCTACTTCCGTAATGGCCAGACACAGCGCATCTTCCAGGATTTCCTTATCCTCATAGGTAAAACCATGAGCAAAGTCATCATTTATCTTAACTTCTGTAAGATTATAGTCACCGTTCATCGTCACTTCCACGATAGATGAACTGATTGTTGAATGATATTCCTTTTCACTCAAGGCCTTCTGCTGTCTTTCCATCTCTTCCTGCATCTTTTTGGCCTGTTTCATTATTGAATTAAAGTCCATATTATTCCTCCACTAATTCGTAGCCTTTCTCACCAAACAGCTCGGTAAGCTTATTCTTTATGTCGTCTTCTGCTTTCTTTTCCTCTTTAGGAACTTCTGCTGCTTTTTCCTGCACTGGCTGTGCTTTCTTTGACCTAAAATAGTTAACCAGGTAAACGTTTTGCTCTTTACTTACTGCCACAACGTTTTTATGGCACCCAAACTCTTTCTCTACCGCCTCTTCAAGCAGTGAAAGGGCATTTTCCTCATTAATATCGTTAGCTGTCAGAGCATCATCGACTACAATTATCAGATCCTCCGGTCCATCTGCCATCATAGAAGACCCTCTCAAGCGCCCAATCACTTCCAAATAGCGTTCTTCTTTGTTGTTAAGCAGGTTATCCCACTTATTCGCATCGTTTATCTTCAGATCTTTTCTTGCTTTTGTCAGTATTTCATAGAATTCATCGTCTGACAGGTTTTTGATTCTGCGAACTGCCGGTCTTATTTCTTTCTTTTCAACAATTGGAGTTTCTTCTTTTGCTGCCTGTTTAAGCGGTTCTTCCATCACTATACGGGGCTCTTTTACTCCTTTTTCTTCAAAGATTGCATTAACAACGTTGTTTTCCTGGCTGTGATTCATCATTTTCAGTAAAGCAACTTCAAAATACGAGAGGCTGTCCAGTGAACCACGGTATTTATTTGATACATCCATCAGATCATCTATATACCTCAATAAACATGACACCGTATGATTATCAGCAAGCTTTCTTGCTTCTATTTCTGACAGTGCAGTTAAAAGAGTTTTATTATTTGAATAATCAAATATCACACTTTCCTTGCAGATATTGATCAAATCCATGGTTAGACGAGGTATGTCAACTCCTCTTTCAGATAGTTTTTGAGCTGTCTCTACCAGTTTTTCAGCATCTTTATTTAAAACGCAGTCCAAGAACAGGAGCTTTTCTTCCTTTGTGGCTACTCCGTATACCATTCCTACGTCTCTTACGGTTATTCTGTTCTGGCTATATGAGATACATTGGTCAAGAATACTAAGAGCATCTCTCATTCCTCCATCAGCCAGTTCAGCTACTAATTCAAGGGCATCATCATCGATCTCTACGTTTTCTTTATTTGCTATATCTCTAAGTTTTCCTTTAATAAGCGTATTTGGAAGCTTATAGAAGTCAAATCTCTGGCACCTCGATATAATTGTCGGCAGCACTTTATGCGGTTCTGTGGTCGCCAGAATGAACACACAGTACTGCGGAGGCTCTTCCAGAGTCTTGAGGAGGGCATTAAAGGCACTTGCGGTCATCATATGTACCTCGTCTATGATGTAAACCTTATATTTTCCCTCGATTGGGGCATATTTTACCTTATCTATAAGGTCTCTTACTTCATCTACGCCATTATTCGTGGCCGCGTCGAGTTCAACAACATCCGGATGAACCGAATTCTGTATATCTATGCAATTTGTACATTGTCCACATGGTCTGTTTTCTTCAGATGTGCAATTGATGGTTTTGGCAAACAGTTTAGCAATTGATGTCTTGCCGGTGCCTCTTGGTCCGCAGAAAAGATATGCGTGTGCAATTTTACCGTTTTTAATCGCATTTTGTAGTGTTAATACTATATGTTGCTGCCCAACAACCTCTTCAAAGGTAGAAGGACGGTATTTCCTATATAAAGCCTTATATGCCATAATGATATCCTCTTATAATATTATACTATAAATAAGGGACTACTTCCCACGCAGATTTCTAAAAAACTCCGTAAGTATAGCCCCACATTCTTCTCCCATTATTCCACCCTCTACTGTAGGGTAGTGATTTAATCCTTCTATCTTCGTTATATCAAAAACCGATCCAAAAGCACCCGCCTTGGTGTCTTTCGCTCCATAATAAACACTTCTGATTCTTGCCTGTACTATGGCTCCCGCGCACATAGGGCAGGGTTCAAGCGTAACATAAATGTCGCAATCCTCCAGCCTCCAGCTTCCGATCTTCTTGTTTGCCTTCTTTATAGCAACCATTTCAGCATGAGAATCAGTAGTTTCGTCTTTCTTTCTTCTGTTGTAGCCCCTGGCAATTATTTTATCTTCATATACAATTACCGCTCCCACAGGTACTTCACCCTCATTTTGCGCTTTTTGTGCCAGTTTATAAGCTTCTTTCATGTATTTTTCCTTAAAATCCATAAATTATCTCCCGAAAAAGAAAGGTACACACACAATTTGCTTACGTGGCTGCTACATTCCTGTCCTGACCAAATTAAAGTTAGTTGTGTTGTACCATTGATATTATACTGGAATCCTTTCGCTTTTACAACTCGTCCATATAAATATATGTTTTCCCAATTGTTTCACGTGAAACATAAGAAAAACACCACCTGATCATTTCCGGCGGTGTTTCACGTGAAACATTTATTTATTTGGGATAAGTTTCTTAGTTCCTCCCATGTATGGCCACAGGACTTCAGGAACATTGACACTTCCGTCTTCGTTTAAGTTGTTTTCCAGTAATGCAATAAGCATTCTTGGCGGAGCTACAACTGTATTATTGAGTGTGTGGGCAAAATATTTGCCGTTTTCACCGTTTACTCTGATGCCAAGTCTTCTAGCCTGAGCATCTGTAAGGTTAGAACAGCTGCCTACTTCGAAGTACTTCTTCTGTCTTGGGCTCCAGGCTTCAACGTCAACGCTCTTGCACTTGAGGTCGGCCAGGTCACCTGAGCAGCATTCCAGCATTCTGACAGGTACATCCAGGGTTCTAAACAGATCTACAGTATTCTGAGCAAGCTTCCAGAACCATTCATGGCTGTCTTCAGGCTTACAAACAACTATCATTTCCTGCTTTTCGAACTGGTGAATGCGGTAAACGCCTCTTTCTTCGATGCCATGAGCACCTTTTTCCTTACGGAAACATGGAGAATAGCTTGTTAAGGTGTATGGCAGGTTCTTTTCATCCAAAATTGTATCAATAAACTTACCAATCATTGAATGTTCACTGGTTCCGATCAGATACAGATCTTCTCCCTCAATCTTATACATCATGTTTTCCATTTCAGCAAAGCTCATTACGCCTGATACAACGTTGCTTCTGATCATGAACGGAGGAACACAGTACGTGAATCCTCTGTTGATCATGAAATCTCTTGCGTAAGCGAGACATGCAGAATGTAATCTGGCAATATCACCCATTAAATAGTAGAAACCATTACCTGCTACTCTTCTGGCACTATCTAAATCAATACCATTGAAACTTTCCATGATGTCTGTATGATATGGAATCTCAAAATCTGGTACAAGAGGCTCTCCAAATCTCTTTACTTCTACGTTTTCGCTGTCATCCTTGCCCAGCGGAACGTCCGGATCAATCATATTCGGAATAGTCATCTGAATTTTCTTGATTTTGGCGGCTAATTCTTCTTCCTTTTTCTCGTTTTCAATGAGTTTATCACCAATTGCCTTTACTTCAGCTTTAACTTCTTCGGCTTCTTCTTTCTTCTTCTGACCCATTAAAGCGCCGATCTGCTTGCTTAAAGTATTCCTTTTTCCTCTTAAAGTGTCATCTTCTGTCTTGATTTTACGATATTCAACATCAAGATCGAGAATTTCATCAACAAGCTGTAATTTGGAATCCTGGAATTTCTTACGAATGTTTTCTTTAACAAGTTCAGGATTGTTTCTAATAAAATTCATATCTAACATAGTACTATTCCTCTATTTCCTCTTCTTCACTTTCTTCTTCATTTTCTTTTACAAGGGCTATTGTAGCAACTTTTTCTCCTTCGTCAACCCTAATTACCTTAACTCCCTGAGTGTTTCTGTTATAAGTTGAGACAGATTCAAGTGAAATTCTAATTGTCTGACCCTTATCAGTCATGATCATGAGGTCTTCATCTCCATTAACAGCTCTTAAGCAGATCAGTTTTCCGTTTCTTTCGGTAACATTTACCGTACTTACACCCTTAGCACCACGTTTTGTCAGTCTGTACTCGGAAATATGAGTCTTTTTACCATATCCAAGCTCAGTTACTGCCAGAACATATTCTCCCATGGTGCTTGTAGCTATGCCGACAACCTCACTGCCATCAACATTGATGCCGATAACGCCTGATGCACTTCTGCCCATAGGTCTTACATCTTCTTCATTAAATCTTATGGCTTTTCCATTGCTGGCTCCGATAATGATTTCTTCATCTCCAGATGTAATAAGTGCTCCAAACAGTTCGTCATCTTCCCTTAGAGTAATTGCAATCTTGCCTGACTGTCTGATCAGCAGGAATTCACGCATTGGAACTTTCTTGACCAAACCAAGCTTTGTAACAAAGAACATGTACTTATTCTCGAGTTCTGGACCCGGAATAACGTCTACCATAGCCCTAACTTTCTCGTTTGGCGCCATATTCAGCAGATTTATAGCCGGAATTCCCTTAGAGGTTCTCGAAGCTGCTGGTACATTGAATCCTTTTATTCTATATACCTTACCCAAGTTGGTAAACAGCATCAGGTCATCATGGCTGCTCATAGTCAGAACCTGATCAACAACGTCTTCTGAATTAAGAGTCATGCCCTTAACGCCCTTACCGCCTCTGTTCTGAGTCCTGTAAGTATCTATAACCGTTCTCTTAATGTATCCGTTGGTAGTAATGGAGATCATTACGTCCTCAACAGGGATGAGATCAGCATCTTCGATATCACTGGCAGCATCAACGATCTCCGTTCTTCTCTTATCGTTGTATTTTGCCTTCATTTCAGCAAGCTCGTCCTTAATTATATTAAGAACACGGTAATGGTTGGCCAGAATGTCTCTGTAATCGGCTATTGCAGCTACTAACTGATCATATTCTTCATCAATTTTCTTTCTCTGCAGTCCGGTAAGACGTCTCATCTGCATATCAAGAATGGATTTACCCTGGATTTCAGTCAATCCGAAGGATGATTTCATTCTGTTGATAGCTTCTTCGTCATTTTCTGAACTGCGTATAATATTAATTATCTCGTCAATATGATCAAGAGCTATCTTTAAGCCTTCCAGTATATGAGCCCTGTCTAAGGCCTTATTCAGATCAAACTTAGTCCTTCTCTCAACTATGTTGACCTGATGTCTGATGTATTCATTAAGTACTTCCTTTATATTAAGTACCTTCGGTACATTGTCTACAAGTGCCAGCATGTTGACGCCGTATGTAACCTGTAAGGCAGTCTTTTTATAAAGATGATTTAGAAGAACTTCCGGCTGAACGTCTTTTCTGACCTCAATGGTGATCTTAATACCGTTCATGTTGGATTCATCAGTCATGCTGGTAATGCCGTCAACAGCTTTGTCTCTGGCAAGTTCAGCAATATTCTGATACATATTCTTCTTGTTTACGCCGTAAGGTATTTCACGGACGATGATTTCATGTTTTCCGTTTGAAAGTTCGTTAACCTCGACTCTTGCACGGTTGTAAATGATGCCTCTTCCTGTTTCATAGGCCTTTCTTATGCCGCTTCTGCCCAAAATCAGGCCTCCGGTAGGGAAATCCGGTCCCGGAAGGTAGTTATTCATCAGTTCTACAACGGAAATATCCGGATTATCGATTACAGCATCGATGGCATCGATAGTTTCTCCAATGTTGTGAGGAGGAATATTTGTTGCCATACCTACCGCAATACCGGTTGTTCCGTTGATCATCAGATTAGGAACATGAGCAGGTAATACTACAGGTTCCTGTTCTTCTCCGTCATAGTTATCTATGAAGTCAACGGTATCCTTCTGTATGTCCCTCAGCATTTCCATGGAAATCTTGGACATTCTTGCTTCCGTATAACGCTGGGCAGCTGCTCCGTCACCGTCAATTGAGCCAAAGTTACCGTGTCCGTCTACCAGCATGTATCTGTATGAGAACGGCTGAGCCATTCTTACCATAGCATCATAGATTGAAGCGTCACCGTGAGGGTGATATTTACCCATAACTTCGCCGACAATACGTGCCGACTTCTTATATGGGGCGTTTGCGTAGTTGCCAAGGTTGTTCATACCATACAGAATTCGTCTCTGTACGGGCTTTAAACCGTCCTTAGAGTCAGGTAAAGCTCTCTGAACAATAACACTCATGGCATAATCAAGGAATGAATCCTTAACTTCACCGGTAATATTGACAAATTCTATCTTGTCATAGCCGTTTTTTCTATTATCATCCATCGTTCTTCACCTCCTATACTATATCCAGGTTCTTAACAAAGTGAGCATTCTCAACTATATAGTTCTTTCTGGGTTCAACTTCGTCTCCCATCAGCATTGAGAATATCTGATCAGCTTCCATGGCGTTATCAACGTTAACCTGTTTAAGAATTCTTGTTTCAGGGTCCATTGTGGTTTCCCAAAGCTGCTGAGGATCCATTTCACCAAGACCTTTATATCTCTGTAATCCGACTTTATCACCGAATTCAGCCTTTAACATGTCTAATTCCTGGTCTGAATAGGCATATTTTACGGTATTTCCCTTAGCTACACGGTACAGAGGCGGCTGAGCAATGTATACATAGCCTCCTTCAAGTACCGGTTTGAAGAATCTGTAGAAGAATGTCAGTAACAGGATCCTGATGTGAGCACCGTCAACGTCAGCATCTGTCATTATTACTATCTTGTGATACCTCAGCTTGGAAATATCCATTTCCTCACCAATGCCGCAGCCGAAGGCTGTGATCATTGATCTGATTTCGTTATTATCCAGAATCTGATGCAGTCTGGCCTTTTCAACGTTAAGGATCTTACCTCTTAAAGGTAAAATGGCCTGGTATTTAGGGTTACGTCCCTGCTTGGCGCTGCCGCCGGCGGAGTCACCCTCAACGATGTAGATTTCACACAGCTGAGGATCTCTGCTGGAACAGTCGGAAAGCTTACCAGGAAGGGTAGATACTTCCAATGCACTCTTTCTTCTGGTCAGTTCTCTGGCCTTCTTGGCTGCCATTCTGGCCTTGGAGGCCGTTATAGCCTTATCAACGATGCTTCTGGCTTCAGTAGGGTTTTCCATCAGGAAGCGTTCAAACTGCTCACTGAAGACCTGAGAAACTATTCTTCTTACTTCAGAGTTTCCTAATTTGGTCTTTGTCTGGCCTTCATATTGCGGATCAGGGTGTTTTACGGAGATAATTGCGGTTATACCTTCTCTAACGTCATCACCCTGAAGGAGTTCTTCATCCTTCTTCATGATGTTCTGATCCTTGGCATAGTTATTTACTATTCTGGTCAGGGAGTTACGGAATCCGTCTTCATGGGTTCCACCTTCCTGAGTGTTTACGTTATTACAGAAAGAATAAATATTAGGTGAATAGTCATCATTGTACTGAAGAGCTATTTCAACCTGAATGTCTCCTTCTCCTCCTTTTATATAGACAGGAGGTTCAAACATGACCTTTTTATCCTTATTCAGGAAAGCAACATACTCTCTGATGCCTCCTTCATACTCAAATTCCACTGATTTAGGTTCTTCTCCTCTTTCGTCAGTGAAGTCTATTGCCAGGAAAGGATTAAGGAAAGCCAGTTCTCTCAATCTGTTATATAAGGTTTCATAATCATATACGGTTGTTTCCGTAAAGATAAGCGGGTCTGCCTTGAATCTGACGGTTGTTCCGTGTTCGTGAATGCTGCATTCACCGATTTCCTTTAAAGGAGCTACGGTATGACCTCCGTTTTCAAAGCGCATGTAGTATATCTTACCGCTTATTTTTACTGTTACTTCCAAAAATTCACTTAAGGCATTAACTACGGAAGCACCAACACCGTGCAGACCTCCTGATACCTTATAAGCTCCTCCACCGAACTTACCGCCGGCATGAAGTACCGTAAAAATGGTTTCAACTGTGGAAATACCTGTTTTTTCATGAATTCCTACCGGCATGCCACGTCCATTATCAGTAACCTTTATAATATTTCCTTTTTCAATGGTAACTGTAACTCTATCGGCATATCCTGCAAGTGCTTCATCTATGGCATTATCTACAATTTCCCATACCAGGTGATGCAGACCCCTTGAAGAAGTAGTCGCAATGTACATGCCAGGTCTTTTTCTGACTGCTTCAAGTCCTTCCAGAACCTGTATATCCTCAGATGTATATGAATAATCATCTCTGTTTGTCATACTCCGCTTTTCCTTTCCTTACATATATTTCATTTATCTTATCTCTGCTGATATCCTGTATATCAGCCAGGTCAGTTGTCGTTACTATGGTTTGAACAGTTGTAGGTAATAATCTGATCAGTCCTTTTCTTTTATTTAAATCCAGTTCCGAGAATACATCATCCAGCAATAATACCGGATACTCTCTCTTTGTCTGATATATAAGTTGTACTATGGACATCTTCAATGCCAGAATTATTATTCTCTTCTGCCCCTGGGAACAGTACTTACTGACTTCTTTCCCATTAAGGTAGAAAAGATAATCTTCTCTATGAATGCCTGTATTTGTCTGTTTCAGAGCAATATCTCTATCTTTACTGTTTTCATATACAGACTTGAGCTGATTTTTCATTACTTCTTCATCGTTCATCTCTGAAATGATGGATCTGTAAGCCATCAATACCTTATTTTCATCACCTGATATCTGATTATAGAAGTAAGATATATATTCATTTATTTTCTTAACAAACTCATATCTTTCCCTTATTATTTCAATTTCAGGTTCAAACAGCAGCTCTGTCAGGGTTTCCAGCATGATTTCATCTGTTTTGCCTTTTAAATAGTTATTTCTTTCCTTTAATACCTTCAGATATGTACTCAGACTGTGCATGTACAGCGAGGATAACTTTCCTATTTCCATGTCTACCAGTCTTCTTCTCTTTTTGGGAGAATTATCAAACAGATCCATGTCATTTGGGGTAAATAGAACAGCATTTATTCTTCCTATGAATTCACTGTTCTTTTTTATCAGACGGTTATTTATCAGTAAACTTTTTCCTGTTCTGTGCAGTACAATACTCAGCTTATCCGATCCCTGCTGATTATTTATTACCCCTTCAACACTGGCAAACTCATTTTCAAATTTTATAAGATCCTTTTCATCATCATTACGGTGTGATCTGGTTGTTGATAAAAGATAGATGGCTTCCAGCATATTGGTTTTTCCTTCACCGTTTAAGCCAACTAAAATATTCATTCCATTTATAAACTGAATGATCTCGTTTTCATAATTTCTGTAGTTTCTGAGTCGAAGGGAACTGATATGCATCAGTTGGTTACCTCATACTCTCTGTTTTCAATTTTAACCTTGTCTCCCGGATAGAGTTTTCTGCCTCTGCGGTTTTCCTTTTCACCGTTAACAGATATATTCAATCTCTTAACAGCTATTTTGGCTTCTCCTCCGGTAGATATCCAGTCAGTGATTTTCATTAACTGCTGGAGTTCTATATATTCGGTCGTTATCGCAATTTTTTTCATTTCAATCACCCTAAAAACCCATAATAATTATATCATAAAAATAATCAATAAGCCACATAAAAGGCTCTCTGTTGAATATTTCAAAGAGCGTGTACTCATTATCAAAATAATAGAAAAATGGCTCATTTTCCTTAAAAATGACATTTTAAGTTAATGAGCCATTTATTTTTACTGTTAATTGAAATTTCTTATTGGAGATACCAGCTGAATGACATCTTCATTGTCAACATTGGTCAGAACAAACGGTTTCATTTCACCGCTGAATCTTATTCTTATCTGGAAACAGTTGAGAGCTCTTACCGCATCATATACATACTGTCCCTTGAATGAAATGTTGAGATTATCTCCTTCATAGCTGACCGGAACTATTTTTTCAATTGAACCTACTTCTGAAGATCTTGTTGAAATAACAACTTCGTTTCTGCTGATTTCCATCTTTATGACAGATACACCGTCATTCTTAATGAAGCTTGCTCTGTTGATAGCGTTGAGAATGTCTCTGGCATCCAGAACCAGTTCCTGGGTGAAGTCTTTTCTTATCAGTTTTGAAGTATCAGGATATGTACCGTCAATAAGTCTTGTCTGAATGAGAACATCACCTATAACAAACAGAACCTTGCTTGGAGAAACTGAAACTTCAATTTCCTGATCTGAATCAAGGATCTTGGCAATTTCATTCATCGTCTTGCTTGGAATTGTAATGTTGAAATCAAATGATTCATCCAAATCAACAATCTTCTGAGCAAGTCTGTAGCTGTCGGTAGCTACAGCAACAAGTCTCTTATCAGAACACTTAAGGTTAATGCCTGTAAGAACAGGTCTGGTTTCCTTTTCGGCTGCTGCGAATGATGTCTGTGATATGACATTCTTTAATTCTTCGGCTGTAATGAAGAATGAATCAGCGAACTTTTCAAAACTGATGAGAGGATAGTTGTCTGCGTTAATGTCTGTAAGTTCAAAATGAACACTTTCATCTCTGATCTCTGTCAGATTGCCGTCTGTATTTTCAATTTCAACTTCGTCTGAATCAATCTTGCGAATCATGTCAACAAAATACCTGGCTTCCAGAACAACACTTCCTTCTTCAAATACATGAAGTTTTGATGTTTCATTTTCATAAATGGTAGCCATGATTGAAATATCCATGTCTGAAGCTGTTAAGAGAATCTTATCTAATTCAGCATCGATCTTTATGCCATGTAATGATGGTAATGGTGAATTCTGTGAAATAGCCTTTGATACAATATTCAGTTTAGAGAGAAGTTCACTCGTTGAAACTTTGAAATACATATTTTTTCTCCTTTTCTCATCTTTTAAGTAAGTTATCAGTATTAGGATTGTGGATAAGTGGAAAAGTTGGAAATAACCGCTTATTCACTACTTATTTTACCATTTTTGATGGTTTATTTGAATAGTGGACAGATTGGTGATTACTTGAGAAGCTTGTTTTCAATTTCAGATAAAGCTCTTGAATATGAAGGGTCTGTCTTTACTAATTTCTCTATTTTTTCACATGAAGAGATTACAGTTGAATGATCCTTTCCTCCAAATTCCTCACCGATCTTGTCATAGGTAATGTCCAGATGCTTTCTGCATAAATACATCGCGATCTGACGGGCTGTTGAAACATTCTTTGTTCTGGTTTTACCGGTTATCTGCTGCTTGGTAAGTCCATAATAATCCGTAACAACATTAATTACGTCTTTAATTCTTAATTCATTCTTATTAGGAAGAGGCAACATTGTATCCTTAAAGGCCTCATTTAGAAGATCAAGGTTGATCTGGCTGGTATTGTAGAAATTAATTGAATAGAATAAGAGTCTGTTCAGAGAACCTTCCAGTTTTCTTACATCAGAAGAGAAGTTGGTTGCCAGGAAGGATAATACTTCAGGATCAATTGTGGATTCATCAATACCATGAGTAGTCTTAATCTTCATCTGAAGTATCTTATAAGCTGTTTCATACTCAGGAGAGGTAAGAGTTACTGATAATCCCTGTGAAAAACGGGATACAAGTCTCTCTTCAATATCCTTTATCTGTTCAGGAGCTCTGTCTGAAGTCAGAATGATCTGTTTACGGTTGTTGAATAATTCAAAGTAAACTGAGAAAAATACTTCATTGGATTTTGTTTTTCCTGAAAGGAACTGAATGTCATCAACCATTAACACATCTAACGAATTCCATTCATCCTTTAATTCATCAATTTTCTTATCTTTGATTGCCTGACCTACCTGTTTAACGAAGTTGATGCAGGAAATATATAATATTTTCTTTTCCGGGAACTTCTTTTTTATATAATTACCTACTGAATAAAGAAGGTGAGTCTTTCCTAAACCGGAATCACCGTAAATAAACAGCGGATTATATGTCTGTCTGCCTGGATCCATGGCTACAGCCAGGGATGCCATGTAGGCTTCCTTATTTGATGGACCTACAACAAAGTTTTCAAAAGTATAGTCAGGAAGAATATTGTCTTCCAGTTCCTTTTTTGAAATACTGTGGGAAACTTTCTTGTATTCCTCTTCCAAAACGATACGGCATCTGACATCTCTGGAAAGCACCTGCTTAAGAGCTCTGTTGATAATTTCAGATGATTCGATGGAATTAAGAACAAGATAGTGAACCTTATACTTAACAAGAACCGTAGCCTCGGTTTCGGTAAGATCTACCAGCTGCGTGTCATTATAAAACTCCATGAAGACAACGCTGTCTTCAAAAGAAGAACGGATTATATCTTTAACCTGATCCCATATAAAATCCAATGAATACATATAAACACTACCTATCTAACTAAGAAAAAAATATGACAGAAACACTACAGATTTTGAGTGTGAATTTACTGTGCGTACATATATCATAAGGCCAAAAAAATAAAAAATAAATGCCTATTTTTGAGGTAAAAAAGTTATCAACAGGGGGTAATTTAAATATGCCTTTGAATAAGGGGTTATAATGAGTTTTCCACAATTTTCCACAAAATTACATTGTTGAAAAACGGTGGAAAACTCAAAGTGGAAAAATTTTAGGTGGAATATGTTGAGTAAAAAAAATAATAAACACGGTTTTCAACATGATAAAAGTGGTAAAAACAGGCTTAAACAGGGGTTTTATGTCATTTTATAACAAAAATAACAACTGTTGATAAGTGACTTTTCAACAGCACAAATTGGATTTTTAAAAGTGAATATGCTAAAATAGTTTTCCACATTAATAAAAATTATATTATTATTAAAATGGGTGAGGAGCCGTATTGTGAACAAATTAACAAAATTGTTATTAATTATTATATCAATAATGACAGTGCTGACGCATTGCGGTTTTACAGTGTTCGCTGAAGAGGGAGATAACACAGATCATCCTGCATCAACAGAGGAACCGACACCGCCAGAAGAGTATCAGCAGAAAGAATGCATTTCCATTGCGGTAGATACCCGAGTAAGAACCGGTCCTGGTACAAAATATGCTCAGCTGAGAATCGATGGAGAATTACAGTACTATAACTACCGTGAGGTATTGACCATAATAGGTGAAGAGAGAAACGAACTCGGAGAACTGTGGTATAACGTT
>JAEEGL014774631.1_pt1 | contig 15284 bp, 2 predicted proteins | sample 9134231 | NCBI WGS metagenome assembly JAEEGL01 (sample SAMN16246548, study PRJNA631951) | gut metagenome | biome: gut microbiome; feature: rumen; material: fiber-attached | host: Bos | place: Iran: Karaj | collected 2018-10 | reverse complement strand
GGTCGGTGCCACTGGGGGAGTCACGAGGTAGTTGTCAGGGGTCAACGGGTCAGAGTTGTTGTCATAGGAGCTTGATAGGATCATGTCGCGTGAGCCGTTGTGGCCGTAGCCAGTGCCCATGAGAGCTGAGGCAAGAGCCCAGTTGTCACCGTCACCATCAGCGTCGATGGTTGTCCAGCCAGAAGGCATACCGCTTTCGAAGTCAACAGTCCAACCGCCAGTTGGAGGAGGTGTTGGGCCAGGAGGAGTTGAACCACCACCACTGGTGAGTGTGATGTCATCCACATCGAGGTAGAACCAGTCGGTGCAGTTGAAGTGGCGGAGAGCGACATAGATGTCTTGACCGGCATAAGCGCTGAGGTCAACGGTATATTGATACCAAGTACCTTGTGCTCTGGTCTGACCGTCACGTCCAGGAGCCATAACGCCTGAACCCTTGGCAGTCATCGTCCATTCCTGAACGGTGGTGAAGTCGTTGGCGTTGTTGTTACTGCCAGTGGAGACTGCGACACCGAAGTGCTCAGCAGCGTAAGAAGCGTCTTGAGCGCAAGCATAGAAGCTGATCTGAGAGTACTGAGCCTTTGAAGGTGAAACGAGGTAGTTATCAGGAGTCAACGGACCAAAGTTGTTGTCGTATGATCTTGAAAGAACCATGTCGCTTGAACCATTGTGGCCGTAGCCAGTGCCCATGAGCTGTGAAGCCAAAGCCCAGGTGTCACCATCGCCGTCAGCGTCAATGGTAGTCCATCCCATTATGCCGCTTTCGAAGTTGTAGGTTTCGTCAGTGCCAGGACCAGGAGTTGGGCCAGGAGTTGATCCGAGATCCCAAGTGAGGGTCACATTATTGCCGTTGGCTGTTGCTTCAACAGCTGCGCCGGTGTAGTTGTCGCAAGGAGTATAGACCCAAGTGTATTCGGTCCATTCACCCATTGAGGTGGCATACACAGGAGCGACAGCAGTGACGTGTGTGGTACCTTCCACTAAGCCATCAACATTGTGTTGATAGAAGTTTGTGGATGATTCGCCATCATAAACACCATCGAGCTTAATCTTGTAGTACAAGGCGGCACGATTGTTCTTGTCGGTTGTTGTGAAGGAGATATCGTCCACATCAAGGTAGAACCAGTCGGTGCAGTTGAAGTGGCGGATAGCAATGTAGATGTTCTGACCAGCGTAAGCGCTGAGGTCAACTGAATACTGATACCAGTTGCCTTGTGTTCTGGTCTGGCCGTCACGTCCAGGAGCCATAACGCCTGAACCCTTGGCAGTCATCGTCCATTCCTGAACCATGGTGAAGGCAGATGCGGTAGGTGTTGATGTTGACACAGCGACACCGAAGTGTTCAGCAGCGTATGAAGCGTCTTGAGCGCAAGCATAGAAGCTGAAGGTAGAACCAGCGGTCGGGGTCACCTGAGGAGTGACGAGGTAATTGTCAGGAGTCAACGGGCCAAAGTTGTTGTCGTATGATCTTGAGAAGATCATGTCGCTTGAGCCATTGTGACCGTAGCCAGTGCCAAAGAGAGCTGAGGCAAGAGCCCAGTTGTCGCCGTCACCATCAGCGTCGATGGTTGTCCAGCCAGAAGGCAAACCGCTTTCGAAGTCAACAGTCCAGCCACCGGTAGGAGGTGTTGGAGGAGGTGTTGGACCAGGAGGAGTTGAACCACTACCACTAGTGAGTGTGATGTCATCCACATCGAGGTAGAACCAGTCGGTGCAGTTGAAGTGGCGGAGAGCGACATAGATGTCTTGACCGGCATAAGCACTGAGGTCAACGGTATATTGATACCAAGTACCTTGTGTTCTGGTCTGACCGTTACGGCCAGGAGCCATAACGCCTGAACCCTTGGCAGTCATCGTCCATTCCTGAACGGTGGTGAAGTCGTTGGCGTTGTTGTTACTGCCAGTGGAGACTGCGACACCGAAGTGCTCAGCAGCGTAGGAAGCGTCTTGTGCGCAAGCATAGAAGCTGATCTGAGTGTATTGAGCCTTCGAAGGTGAAACGAGATAGTTATCAGGAGTCAACGGACCAAAGTTGTTGTCGTAGGATCTTGAGAAGACCATGTCGCTTGAACCATTGTGGCCGTAGCCAGTGCCAAAGAGCTGTGAAGCCAAAGCCCAGGTGTCACCGTCGCCGTCAGCGTCGATGGTAGTCCATCCCATAATGCCGCTTTCAAAGTCAAACACTTCATCGGTGCCAGGACCAGGAGTTGGGCCAGGAGTTGGGCCGACAGGAGTCATGCCATTGCCCCAAATTGCCCAGCCGGTAGGTGACACGTAAAGGTCACTGATGTTACCAATGATTTCATCGAGGGTGACATTGAACGTATAAGCGTTTTCGTACAAGCTCACTTCTTCAGTGTAGGTGGTGTAGTCAGCCAAAGCAACAGTGAGTGTGTAATCACCTTTAGGAATGCTGTTGAATACCACAGTGCCGCTTTCGTCGGCTGTAGCGGTGAAGCTACCAATGGTGACCACAGCGCCGGCAGGTGACATGCCACTGTTCAGAGACACGTTCACAGTAACCTCTGCATACATATCCTTTTCGATCTCATTAGACCAAACGATTTCTGACAGACCATCGAAGGTTTGTGGAGTGGGAGGAGTCGGAGGTGTAGGAGGAGTCGGAGGTGTTGGGTCATCGCCGCTTCCCTCAATGATGATATCGTCAACATTCAGACGGAACATGTCGGTGCAGTTGAAGTGACGGATGGCCACATAACCAGTCTGACCATCGTAAGCGCTCAAGTCAACAGTGAACTGATACCAGCTACCTTGTGCTCTGGTTTGACCGTCACGTCCAAGAGACGTAGCACCTGAGCCCTTGGCTGTCATCGTCCATTCCTGAAGCATGGTGAAGTCGTTGGCGTTGTTGTTGCTGCCAGTAGAGACAGCGACACCGAAGTGATCAGAAGGATAGGAAGCGTCTTGTGCGCAAGCCCAGAAGCTGATGGTGCCACCGAGGTCCACTTGAGGCGAAACAAAGAAGTTGTCAGGTGTCAGAGCTCCAAAGTCGTTGTCATAGGAGGCTGAAGCCACGCTGGCATAGGTGCTTGCTTGATGGTCAAGTGTAGCAGCGATTTCCCAGTTGTAGCCATCGCCATCGGCATCGATGGTGGTCCATCCCATCATCGTGCCATCTTGGAAGTCGTACACGTCACCAACAGGAGTGGGAGGTGTGGGAGGAGTGGGAGGTGTAGGAGGTGTGCTACCGTCACCGATGGTGATATCGTCCACATCGAGGTAGAACCAGTCGCTGCAGTTGAAGTGGCGGATAGCGACATAGATGTTCTGACCAGCGTAAGCACTGAGGTCAACGGAATACTGATACCAGTTGCCTTGTGCTCTGGTCTGGCCATCACGTCCAGGAGCCATAACGCCCGAACCCTTGGATGTCATTGTCCATTCCTGGAGCATGGTGAAGCCGCTGGCGTTGGTTTGGCTGCCAGTGGAGACAGCGACACCGAAGTGTTCAGAAGCCCATGAGGCATCTTGAGCGCAAGCATAGAAGCTGAAGGTTGTTCCAGCCTCTGGGGTAATCTGAGAGGTGACGAGGTAGTTGTCAGGATTCAGAGCGCCATAGTTGTTGTCGTAGCTCTGAGAGAAGATCATGTCGCTTGAGTTGTTGTGACCATAGCCACTGCCCATGGTTTCAGAAGCGAGCCTCCAGTTATAACCGTCGCCGTCAGCATCGATAGTAGCCCAACCTGTAGGCATACCGCTTTCAAAGTCATAGAGAGTTTTGCTGCGGGTAGGAGCGGCGTTGCCTTCATAGTAGGCTTGGACACCCCACTGGTATTTACCCATAGGAAGGTCGTTCCAATCGTTGTCGAAGAAGGTGGAGTCGCTCATTGTGGCTGTGCCAATCAATTCGGCTACAGGTTCTGCGTCGAGGACATTTCTACGATAGATGTTGTAGTGGTTCAGTGAACGGTTGTTTGCAGCGGCCATAGCCTTGCCCGAACCGTCAGCCAAAGCGATGTCATCAACATTCAGACGGAACTCGTCAGTGCAGTTGAAGTGACGAATAGCCACCCAGATGTTTTGTCCGGCGTAGCTGCTGAGGTCAACAGTATATTGATACCATGCGCCTTGGGCTTTGGTTTGACCGTCACGGCCGATACCCATAACGCCGCTTGCTTTGGCTGTCATCGTCCATTCCTGAATGGTGGTGAAGCTTGATGCGGTGGGAGCGGCGGCTGTAGAAACAGCGACACCAAAGTGTTCAGCAGGATAGCTGGCATCTTGAGCACCGGCCCAGAAGCTAATGCTGGCACCGCTTTGAGCAGCGATTTGCTGAGGAGAAACGAGGTAATTGTCAGGATTCAGAGGGCCAACATAGTTGATGTATGATTCTGAAGTCACATAACCTGGGGTTCCATTGTGTCCAGCGTCTGTACCTAAAGCCCAGACGTTGCCGTCGCCGTCAGCGTCAATATTTGTCCAGCCCATCATGGTGCCGTCTTCAAAGTCGTAGTTCTGTGCGCCTGGAGTAGGCGGAGCAGGTGTGTATTCCTCAAACAGGGTGATGTCGTCAATATAGACGCAGTCATCGCCGCTGCTCATGGAGACATCTTTCTGGTACTGCCACTTGTAAGTGTGTGTGCCGGCATCCACAAGATATTCTTTGTAGGTGTAAGCAACTTCACCACTCAAGGCTTGACCTTGTTCGGTGCCGTCAATGTAGAAGTGGAACTTGTCGTAGCTGCTTTCAGAGGAGACCTTTACCCAGAAGCTCACTTTTGCGGTGCAAGGAACATCGACGGTGGCTTCGATATAAGAGTCAGAGTTGTTAACGCCTTCGCAGCCTGACTTCATGGCGTAGCTGCCCTCATGAGGGTTGGCGGTTGTGATGACCCAAGGATAGCTTGATTCATTGGTGAAGTTGGCCTGGCTGAAGTCACCAGTCTCGAAGTCAATAATGCTTGAACTTTGATGCTGGCTCATGTACCATTCAACCATGACGTTGTCGTCCTGTTCGGTGGCAATAACCTCGCTGACAGGATAGTACATTTCGCAAACGTAGAGGCTGATGTTAGTTGTGGTATTGTAGGCAATGGTCACGCTTTCTTCGCTGGGCATGCTATAGAAGCCGTTCAAAGAAGCTGATGCTTGATAGGTGCCTTCCAATATTTCGCCTGTGAATTGTCCGTTTTCATCAACGATGAAAGTGTAGGACTGGTTGGCGCCATAGATATCTGTACCCGCAAGGATCACGGTGCCAGTGGCACCAGCGACAGGTGTGATGCTGTCTTGATCATAGATGGAGCCACTCACTGTGCCGAAGCCGGTCATGCGGACGATGACGGGATCGGACAATACGGATTCACCTTCAATGTAAACAGCGCTGACTTGGAATTCATAGCCATCCATGTTGTATTCAAGGTCGTTGACAGCATAGCTTGCCTCGGTGATAATCTCATCGTTGATCTTAACACCGTCTTGGTACATGTTGTAACCGACTAAAGCACGATTGGCAGTCCAAGAGAATTCTGCTGATTCACCAGGATAGAGGTCGGCGTCAGCAACAGTCAAGCCTTCAACTGCGTCCACGATTGTGGTGAAGCCGTAAACATCACTTTCGGTTTCGCCGTCCTCGTTTCTTGCTTTAATTTGGACGAAGTAGGTCTTGTTGTTCAAAAGCGTTTCCACGGTGTATGAATCGACAATGTTGTTGGTCCAGTCGATTAACACATCGGTGGGAGGATACTGAGTTCCAAAGAGAACTTGCATCTCAGTTGTGTTAGTGCTGATCTCCCAAGTAAGTGTCACAGGCGCTTCGATGCCTGTTGCACCGTCTTCAGGATAGGTGAGGACGGGAACACCGGGAGCTGCACTTGATGCTTTCACCATGCCTGTGAAGGCTAGTAAAACCATCGCAAGGGTTAAAAATAACTTTTTCATGATTGAAAATTTGGTTAATACTTATGTTTATTGATTACTATTTTCAAGTTCAGTTTTATAAGGAGTGTCACCTTGCGGTGACGCTCCTTATATTAATAGGTGTTCAGTTACTTGGTGACGATGACGCGTTTCACTGTTGAACCGTTCTTTGTGACGATGTTCACCATGTACATGCCGGCGTTGTATTGTCCCATGTTGAGGATAATCTCATCGCTGTTGACATCTGCATTGTAAACCATCTGGCCCATTGCGTTGAACACACTGATGTGTGTCATTGCTTCGGCGTTGATGTGGAGATCGCCACTGGTCGGGTTAGGATAGATAGCGTTGACGATTTCGCTTTCGTTGACATCGTCATACTGGAACAAGATGTAGTTGCCATTGTCGAGTTCCGTCTGGAGGTCTGTCTCGCATTCACCAATCACAGACTGTACGGTATAGAGGATGTAACCAGCCATTGAAGGTACTTCATCGGTGTAGGTCGTGTTATTGGTCTCGCCAATGATATCCAAATTCACTTGGCCGGTTGACATATCAACCAGGCCTCTCCAAACGATGTAGTTTTCAGCAGTGCCGTTCCATGTGAGGGTGACATAAGGATCGTCAAAGGTGTAATTGAGGTCAGTAATGCCTTCGATGGTACCGGCACCCATCACGATAGAGGCCGGGCATGAGAAGTTGTATTCCTCGTCAACATAATACACTTCGAAGGTGTGCTCCTCAAAGTCTTCAACGGTGTAGTTGAAGGTATTGTCGCCTGTAGCAGCGATGAATTCACCATCCATGAAGATGTTGAACTTGTTAGGTTCAATGGCGGTGCTGGTGCTGCCGCTACCAGTTTCGATGTAGGCGCGAACCATGAAGGTGTTAGACAGACCGGCTGAGACTAAATCCATCCAGTCGGTACCGTCGATAGAGACCCAACGACCGTTGGCATCACCTGTGTTGGCGCAGACTGCTGCTGGGTAAGTAGCGGCGCTTGCGTTGTAGAACACAACCCAAACGTTCTGTGTGGGATCAACAACTACAGGTTGTTCGAATGTGAATTCAACGAAGTCTTCTGTTCCATTGAATGTGACGTTGGTTGAGCCAAGAGCTGTTCCAGGAGCTGTTGAGCCACCATTGTGGATGGTAACGGTTCCGCTCATTGACATATAGTCGTATGCAGAAACTTTGCTTACGGTGTTGCCTTCAAATGAACCGGCAGGAAGCATGATGCCCCAGTAGAAATTACCACCGCCAGTGCCAATAGCGTCCTCATTGATACCATTGTCATAGTAGTACCAGTTGCCGTCATCAACCGGAGCCATGTTGGTAGCACCATAGCCCTTACCGGCAGCCTTGAACACATAATCGTTCTTGTCTTCGGCAGTGAAGGTGATATCGTCAACATCGAGATAGAACCAGTCGGTGCAGTTGAAGTGACGGATGGCGACATAGATGTTTTGGCCAGCGTAGGCGCTGAGGTCAACTGTATACTGATACCAAGTACCTTGTGCTCTGGTCTGACCGTCACGGCCAGGAGCCATAACGCCAGAACCCTTGGCAGTCATAGTCCATTCCTGAATCATGGTGAAGGCAGATGCGGTAGGTGTTGATGTTGACACAGCGACGCCGAAGTGTTCAGCAGCGTAGGAAGCGTCTTGAGCGCAAGCCCAGAAGCTGAAGGTAGAACCAGCGGTCGGGGCCACTTGAGGAGTCACGAGGTAGTTGTCAGGAGTCAACGGGCCAAAGTTGTTGTCATAGGATCTTGAGAGGATCATGTCGCTTGAGCCGTTGTGGCCGTAGCCAGTGCCCATGAGAGCTGAGGCAAGAGCCCAGTTGTCACCGTCGCCGTCAGCGTCGATAGTTGTCCAGCCAGAAGGCATACCGCTTTCGAAGTCAACAGTCCAGCCACCGGTAGGAGGTGTAGGAGGAGTTGGCGGTGTAGGAGGAGTCGGAGGTACAGGTGTGCCACCGTTCCAGCTGAGGCTGATATTCATGCAGTTGGCAATACCTTGAAGGTCTTCAACTTGTGTTTCAGAGACGCAGCCAGTATAGACAAACTGTGTTTCGACGAAATCACTCATGCCAGTGGAGTAAACGACAGCCACTGCAGCGGTGTAAGTCTCACCTTCAACGAGGTTTTCGGTGTTGAGTTGCATGAAGTTGTCGGTTGTGAGGCCTTGGAGTGTGCCATCAAGGGTGACGTGGTAACGTTGTGCCACATCAGCGGCAGGCAGCATGTCAGTCCATCTGGCGAAGCCAGTACCAGAGACGATGAGTTCTTCAACAGGCAGGTAGTCTTCGGTGAGGTTGACTTCAAATGCTGCAGGACCCCAGACGCTTACACGCTCTTCGTAGGTGTTGTAACCAGTGAGTGCAACGGTGAGGTTGTATTCACCTTTGCGGAAATCTTCGTAGCTGACAAAGCCAGTTTCGTCGAGTTCGGTAGTGTAAACAATGTTTTCGTTGAGGTTGGTGAAGGTCACCACAGCGCCTGTGATCGGGCTGGCGTCTGCGTGGGCAGTGAGCGTAGCAGTGGTTTGCATGTCTCTTGCCAGCGTGTTGGACCAGATGATTTCGGTATTCGGATCATCGTGGCTGACTAGGTCTTCGAATGTGAAGACGATGTCGTCAACCATCATATAGTCACCAGTAGGATCGACGCTGCTGTCCTTGGTGTAGCTCCACTTGAAGGTGTGCTCGCCTTCAGTGACGGTGTAGCTGTAGTCGTGCCATCCTGACAGTTCTGCGCCGTGTTGGTATTGCATCTGACCGTCGATATAGAATTCGCACTTATCCCAGAATGTTGAGGTGCCTTCGCCCATGCACAAAGCAGCGAAGCTGATGGAACCATCCGTCGGGAAGTCGAATGTGGTTGTGATCTCTGAGGTGGAGCTGGCAACACCAGAGTTGCCGCTCTTCATGCTGTAGCTGTTGTTGTGTCCGCCAGAAACGACAGTCCAAGGTTGAGGGCTGTTGTTCACGAAATCGAGCTGGCTGAAGTCGCCCGTCTCAAAGTCAACGACAACATTGTCTCTGTTGGAGCGTTTGCCAGGAGCAGGATACACAGCCTGTACACCATATTGATAGAGACCAGATTCGACGAAGAGCCAATTGAAGTCGGCTGCGATAGTATCGACGATACCAGTGGCGAGCTGTACGGTGTCGCCATCAGGGTAACTTACAGAAGTGACAGCTCTTCTATATAAGGAGAAGGTAACGCCGTCAGGAATTTGAGGTTCACCGCCGGGAGTAGGTGGCGTTGGGCCAGGACCAGGACCAGGAGTGCCGCTTTCTTCAATATAAGCGCGGACCATGAAGGTGTTATCCAAGCCGGCTGAAACGACATCCATCCAATCGGTGCCATCGATGGAGACCCAACGTCCGTTGGGGTCACCAGTGTTTTCGCAGGTTGCAGCAGGGTATGTTGCACCGCTTGCATTGTAGAACACTACCCAAACATTTTGTGTTGGATCGAGTGTGACAGGTTGAGCAAATGTAAACTCAACGAAGTCTTCGATTCCGGTGAATGTCACGTTGGTTGAGCCAACTTCTGTGCCAGGAGCACTGCTGCCACCTTGATAGATGGTCACTGTACCTGTCATGGCTATGTAGTCGAAAGCAGAGACTTTGCTCAATGAAGTACCGTTATAGCTACCAGCAGGGAACATCACGCCCCAGTAGAATTCACCGCCACCAGTACCGATTGCGTTGTCATTGATACCATTATCATAGTAGTACCAGTTGCCGTCGTTGACAGGGGTGCGGTTGCCACGTCCATAGCCTTTACCTGCTGCCATGAATGTGTTAGCACTCTTGCTGCCAGTGAGTTCGATGTCGTCAACGCTCATAATGTACTGGTCGTTGCAGTTGAAGTGGCGGATGGCGATATACTTTTGTCCCGCGTATGCGCTGAGGTCAACAGAGTAGTTGTACCAGGTGCCTATTTTGGCGCCGTTGCCGTCACGTGAAGCACGTCCACCATTGTTGTTCTTTGACTTGCCAGTCAAAGTCCATTCCTGAACCATAGTCCAGTTGCTTGTGCCGTTGTCGGAAACACAAACGCCGAAGTGGTCAGCGGGATAACCTTCGTCGCATGCTGCTGCCCAGAATGAGAAGGTAGAGCCGTTAGCGATATTTACTTGTGGGGTCACGAGATATTCGTCAGGAGTAAGGGCGCCCACGCCATTGATATATGATCCACTGCAGATGGCGTTTGTGCCAGTACGATACCAGTCGAGATCCATACCTGCATAGTATGTCCATGTTGACGGGATGTCGCTGACTGTTGTCCAGGTCCAACCATCGTTGTTATCATCGATGACTGTCCAGCCAGAAGGCATGCCGCTTTCAAAGCCTTCGGTGAAGGAGCTGGCGGTTCCGCCGCCGCCGCCACCACCGCCGCCACCGCCACCGCCTGGTGTCGGAGGAACGTATGGGTTAAAGCCATTGAATGACCACTGGATCTTGGCTGTGGTTTGATCCATTTCGTAAGCAAACACCTGGGTCACAGGAGTATAGACGATATGGAGGGTGAATCTAACAGTCTCAGTAGCGTTATTGGTAATAATTACTGGAGCGTCGATAAAGTTGGGCTCGAAGCCGTTGAGTTTAGCGCGACCGAAGGTGTATTCACCAGCCTTGACGTTTTCGAAGGCATATTCGCCGTCAGCGTTGGTGGTGGTGAGGTATTGGACGTTGTTTCCGAATTCGTCGGTGCCTTTGAACTTAACTTCAACGCCAGCCATTGGTGTGCCGTCTGCCAAAGCGGTGACATTGCCGATGATTTCGCCATAGCCAGAGACATAGACGACAACCTCGTTTGAAGGCATGGATTCGCCTTCATCGTGGATAGCAGTCACATAGATGCTGTGGCCTTCTTCGATGTTGTAGCTGAGGTCTGAAATCGTGTAGCTGGTGCCAGTGATCGTTTCGGTGTTGTGTTTCACGCCATCAACATAGACGTTGTATCCGCGGACGTCGCGGTTGCCTTTTGAGCTGGCTAAAGTGAATGTAGTTTTTGGGAGGAAATCACGTTGGGCGAAGGTAGCATTGGCCACAGAGCTGGAGTTGTAGCCAGAAGCCGAAGCACCAGTAGCGTTAATGCCATAGAAATAGCATGACTTATAGGTACCGACTTCGTATTCCTCAATGCCGATGAGAAGGTTGCCTCCTCCATAAACATAAGGTGTATCAAGGTTGATGGTCATGGTGGTGCCGGTGCCGTCCAAAGCGCCAGTATAAACGATAGTGGCATTGGTTGTTGTATAGTATGAAGACAGTGTGGTGGCATCAACTTCCATCATATAGACATTGAACATAGCGGGTGCCCATGCAGCGGTAGCGGGTGTGCTGATATAATAGGTCAAGGAGGTGATACGGCGTCCGTTCATTCCTGCAAGCATATCGGCAGGATAAATCATCTCGCTTCTGGTATAGGCATCCATCCAAAGGCCATAAACAGGGATGTAGCTGCTGGTTGCTGTACCCTCGGCCACGGTGAGTTCATCGCCGGCAGGAGGAGGTGTTGGGCCGGGAGGCGTTGGGGTGCTGCCACCTGTGCCGGGACCTGTCCATGTGATGACAACATCGTCGCCCTCGTAGATCTGTTCAGAGCTTGCTGTGGCTTCTCCGGGGACTTCAAGCATCTTGGTGAAGCCATAGAGGTCGCTGGTGAGTTCGCTCACGTTGTTTCTGAGAGAAATTCTCCAGAAATAGTGTGAGTTAGGCTGAACGAGTTCAGTGACATCAATGTAGCTAGGAGCAGCTGGATAGGTTTCATCGATGGCTGTCCAGTCAACGAGAACCGCCGGAGGATAAGTTGAGCCGAATTCGATTTTGTATTCAGCTGCGTTGGGGTCGGTAGTCCATTGCAGGAAGACAGGGTTAGCGACATTCATTTCACCATCAGCGGGATAAAGGAGCTCGAGTGTGGTCATTGCCACGTTCGGGTCACCCATGACCCACTCTTGGAATTCAGGAATGTTGGGGTTGGGGATGGTGTCGATGTTGACAAGGCTGCCATTGCCGCCGGTGCTTCCGCCGCCGGATGCGCCAGAGAAGGAGATGTCATCAACCATCATGTAGTCGCCGGTCGGGTTCACACTGCTGTCCTTGGTGTAGGACCATTTGAAAGTGTGGGTGCCAGCTGTGACTTCATAGCTGTAGTCGTTCCAGCCAGGTTGGTTGGCACCGTACTGGAACTGCATCTGGTTGTCGATGTAGAACTCGCACTTGTCCCAGATAGTGCTGGTGCCTTCACCCATGCACAGGGCAGCGAAACTGACGGTACCATCATTCGGGTACACTACAGTCGCCTCAATGGCGGATGTTGTACTTGCATTACCGCCGTTACTGCTCATCATGCAGTAGGTGCCGGTGTTAGCATCATTTGAGGTGACTACCCAAGGATAGGTACCCTCATTGACGAAGGCATATTCACTGAAGTCGCCAGTTTCAAAGCCTATCGTCTGCGCATTGGCCCTGTAGAAGCTTGTGCTTCCGAATAGAGCCAACATCAAAAAGAGAATAAGTTTCTTACTCATAATTTTGAATGATTTTGTTAATATAAATGTTAATTACCTAAATATATTTTGTTTTTTTAGATTTCTTTACAGATTTCATACTTTAACTCGCAAAAATAGTAAAAAAATCATTTGACAAACAAGAAAACAGAAAAAATCTTTCTTTTCTCAATAAAGATTCCAAACGTCTTCGAGATCGATGTCCCAACCTGCTTTCAAGTCTAATACATCTTTGTATTCAAGTGTTGTCTCGGGCAGAAAACGACGGTGGAAATTGCCGTTACTCCAATTTCCGTCACGGTCAGCGTCAATAGTGGCTTTCAGCTTGTATTTATCGGGCATCAGCTGTTTGAAAGCAACTCGGGTTATGCTGTCGATAACTTGAGTTGCGACGGTTTTATTTCGGCTGTCAAGCAGCTGGATGACGACCTGCATCCCATCAGGTGGTGCCACGGTAATCAGGATGTTTCCGAAATCAGCGTCCTTGGCTCGTTTGAAGCGGAAAACAAAAGCTTTGTTAGTGCGATTCCTAAGGGTGTAAAACACCGAGTCAGCCATGCTAAGCACATAGTTTGAGGTGTCATCAATACTGGCTACAAGACGATACGCCATGCCATACTCATCGGACTGTTCGAAACGCATGGTGTTTATGAGAGTGTCGGTGTTGATGACCAGCGTGGAAGTGTCGTTCTGCCGTATTTCGGTGACGGGTTCGGAGAATTTAAGTATCAGATCCTCATTTGGTGGCAGAAGATTATTGCGAAGGTTGCTGGTTATCTTGATGTCTTTTGCCGTCTTTCCTCGTCGCTGTTGAGGTGCTCTATAAGCCAAATTGTATGTTGTGGTGTCTTTAATTAAGGTGTCATAATGTATGTTGACCCTCAGACTGTCAATAATATTGGGCGTGAAATAGCAAGTTAAAGTATCCTTTTTTTGTGACCATACCTTTATCATTTGAAAAGTATCAGGGAATGTTTTAGGTATTTCTATATTTACTTTCTCTGCAGGATGCCGGAATGCAAAACGAAGTACACCTTCATCGATGATTTTTTTCTCCAATAACATCTGATTTGTATCAATTTCAGTGAAAGAATATAATATATATTCTAATGAATCAGATGTTTCAATAAGAGTATCAATAAAAGCTACTTTTTCGTTTGGCATGTCGTAATAGAGATTTGAGTTTACATCATCAATTGCGAATATGAGAAATCTTCTATTTGGCAGTCCGTGAAATTGGAATTTACCATCTTTGTCGGAACGTGTGATGAAGTCGGGTTTGCGAAGCGTGGGCTGGAGAAAGAGGCTGTCGTTAGGGATACTGTCAGGATAGGAATAAAGTGTGACAAACATTTTTTCGACAGGTTTTTGGTTTTCTGCGTCGAGTATTTTTCCAGTGATGGTTAGTGTGTCGAGTTGCTCTCCAGTGGAGAAGGTATAGATGTAATCCTTGAATATGTTGCCCTCATGGAGGTCTTTGACGGCCTGTCCGAAGTCGATGGAATAGGTTGTGTTGGGTTTCAGTTCTTCCTTGATTTTGATGACAACGGTCTTATTGCTCAGTTTGATGTCGGGTTTCTCGTTGAGGGGAGGAGAGAAGAGTACTTGCTGGCTGGCGTTTTCGAGGGTGACATATTCGTCAAACGAGATTTCTAGTTTTTTGCCAGTGAAGTTGACGCTATGGTTTTCGGGCGTGGCTTCAGCAACCTTGGGTGGAGTTATGTCTTTCGGTCCGCCTGTTGGGGTGACCATGTTGGCACAATGTGTCAATAGAAAGACCGACAGAAAAAGCAATATGTTTATTATTTTACTTTTCATCGGTGCAAAAGTATGAAAAAGTTGTAATTTTGCATTCTAAATTCTAATTTCTGAATTCTAAAATCTCAAAAATATGTATAGAACAAATACTTGTGGCGAACTTCGTCTTGCCGATGTAGGCAAGGAAGTGACATTGGCTGGCTGGGTGCAGCGCACCCGCGACAAAGGCTCCCTCGTTTGGATTGACCTCCGCGACCGTTATGGCATCACCCAACTTTTCTTGGATGGCAGCAGCGACCCGAAACTCTTGGAACAAGCCCGTTCTTTCGGTCGCGAATTCGTGATTCAGGCCAAAGGCACTGTCATCGAGCGCGAATCAAAGAACCCTAACATGCCGACGGGAGAAATCGAGCTGAAAGTCAGCGAGTTCAAACTGCTCAACAGCAGCAAGACCCCGCCCTTCACCATCGAAGATGTCAGTGATGGCGGCGATGACCTTCGCATGAAATACCGCTACTTGGACATCCGTCGTAACCCTGTGCGTCAGAACCTCGAACTGCGCCACCGCATGGCCATGCTCGTTCGCAATTACCTCAGCAATCTCAACTTCCTCGAGATTGAGACCCCGATGCTCATCAAGAGCACACCTGAAGGTGCCCGTGACTTTGTGGTGCCGAGCCGCATGAACCCTGGTGAGTTCTACGCCCTGCCGCAAAGCCCGCAACAGTACAAGCAGCTGCTGATGGTGGCCGGTATGGACCGCTACTTCCAGATTGTTCGCTGCTTCCGCGATGAAGACCTCCGTGCCGACCGTCAGCCCGAGTTCACGCAAATCGACTGCGAGATGTCGTTTGTGGAGCAGGAGGATGTGCTCAACACCTTCGAAGGTTTAGCCAAGCACCTCTTCAAAGAAATGAAAGCTCTTGAGTTTGGCCAATTCCCGCGCATGACTTGGCACGACGCCATGAAATACTACGGCTCCGACAAACCTGACATCCGCTTTGGGATGAAGTTTGTGGAACTTAACGATGTGGTGAAAGGAAAAGGCTTTGGCCTCTTCGACAACGCCGACCTCGTGGTGGGCATCTGCGCCGAAGGCTGCTCGGAATACACCCG
>JAEEGL013417150.1_pt1 | contig 15284 bp, 18 predicted proteins | sample 9134231 | NCBI WGS metagenome assembly JAEEGL01 (sample SAMN16246548, study PRJNA631951) | gut metagenome | biome: gut microbiome; feature: rumen; material: fiber-attached | host: Bos | place: Iran: Karaj | collected 2018-10 | reverse complement strand
TTCTCCCCGAAGAGCTTTGTGATGAGCATGTAGACAAGACCCATGAATATAAAGCCGATTATGTAGCCGCCCGTGTTACCGAGAAGGCTTCCGAGTCCGCCCTTAAATCCCGAGAATACCGGAAGACCGACTGCGCCCATTATAACGTAGACTACGATCGCGATCGTCCCCCGCTGCGCACCGAGCGTCATGAGCACAAAGAATACCGCAAACGTCTGAAGCGTGAACGGCACCGTCATCGGAATGCTTATCCACGAACATATAGCGATAAGCGCCGCTCCGATGGCTATAAATACCATGTCGGCCGTTTTGATCCTGCCTGTTTTCCCTATTGATCCGATGTTATCCATTTTGTTTTCCTCCGATCGTACTCATTTTCCCATCATGAAATCATAGACTCTTTTTCTGTAATCCGGTGCCGTGTCGAACGCCGCGTGACCGTATCCCGTGTACATATAAAGGGCAAAATCCGGTCTGTAATCGAGGTTCTCGGCAATCTCCATTGTAGCATCACTGTCAAGAACCGGATCCTCAAATACTCCGAGTGCGAGAACCGGGCATTCTATCTTCCTGAGGTCACCCGATACATCGTAGTCAAGGATCGATCTTGCGACTATAACAAACTTTTCAAGTTCCTCATCGGTAACACTCTTAGCCATATCAATGAAATTATTCCTGTACTTCGCGAATACATCGGGGGGATATATCCGGCTGCCGTATTCAAGACACAGGCCCTCTTTGTCCTTTCTTTTGGCAAGCTCTATCCACTTATCAAGAACCGCCTGCTGCCCCGGCTTCACATGAGGAGATGTCGATCCGAGCACAAGCTTTTTGACAAGTTCCGGATGCCTGATGGCCAGAGCCATGGCGATCATCCCGCCCTGCGAAGCACCGAACACATAAGTACCGGAAAGCCCCAGTTTTCTCATGACCGCCGCGGTATCATCCGCCATATCGTAAATGGAATAATCCTCGGGAACGATTTTTCTTCTGTCAAACAGATACGTCGTAAAATCATCCTTCAGGACAGCGTATCCTTCCTCCACGGCATCTTTTGCCGCAACAACACTCTGTATGCTCAGCCCCGGGAGCAGGACAAACACCTTATCACCGCTTCCGAACCTGGCATATTCCATTTCCATATCGTTTATTTGTACAATTCCCGCTTCTGCCATGATCCCTCACTTCCTGTTCTTAATCTTGACTGACAATATGCGTTTTTATATAATTCTACATAGTTGATCGTATTTGCGTCAATGGCATGCTGCAGATGCCATGCTGCAGATGCGGATCAACCCCTTGTTACGGGATCATAGCTCAGCTGGGAGAGCGTTCGCTTGACGTGCGAAAGGTCATGGGTTCGAGCCCCTTTGGTCCCATTTATTCTTTTACTATAACCGTCAGCATGTATCTGCCCTCATCGGGGAGCTCGTCAAGGCTTCTGTAGCACTTCTCATCGGGCATTCCGCAATCGGAAACCGCATACACCGACACCGCTTTATCCCTCAGTATTTCTTTTAAGAGGGATATTTCTTTGCCGCATTTCATGATGACCTTTGTACCCGGAAGCTTGAGTGCATCGGCCAATCTCTCCGTATCCGGGATAACGTGAAGCTGCTCGGAGGCGTCACAAAGAGTTATCCCCAGTCTGTTCGCACACGCCGTTATCGATGACACGCCGCATACCGCGTGCGTTTCGATCCCGTCCTCTTGCGCAAGCGGCGCTATATAAGAATATGTGGAGTATATCGCGGGATCTCCGATCGTCAGAAAAGTAACGGTTTTGCCCGCAAGAACGAGTTCTTTTACGGTTTCATATATCTTCCTGTGATTTTCGTCCCTGACGTTCCGATCCTTTGTCATCTCGAATTCAAGCGGGATGAGTTCCTTGTTTTCGACCTCGGGTACAGACTGTCTTGTGATCTGATAAGCCCGGCATCTGCCAAGGTCTTTTTGCGGCAATATGAGCGTATCAGACTCTTTTATGAGCCTTACCGCCTTAAGAGTCAGGTCCTCCGGATCGCCTATTCCTATTCCTATTCCGTAAATTTTGCCTATCATTGTTCGTATCCTTTGTTATGTAAATCACATTTTGCACAAAAAATCATTTTCGGTGTAAAGTTATCGCCATATCTCTCCGATGAATTAATTACAAAGAGGAAAATGAACATCACGGAGGAAATGTTATGAACAAGAAGATTATTACTCACGGACTGATAATAGCAGCTATAGTAATCTCTGCATTTGCAGCTGCAGCACTTACCCCCGCCAAAGCATACGCCAAGACAACAGAGGCTTCGGCCATCGCCAATATAGCTAAGATCGATTATGAAAACAGAACTCTTCGTACAAGCACGAAGCAGATCATCGACAATGAGATACCTCTTGCAGCCGCACCTTCCGAGACGGCTCCCGATATGTCATTTGCATGGCTCGTAGTGGCAGCAGCCGCACTCATGACGGGCATCGTGATCTTTGAAGACTTAAAGGACAGACGTTCACGCTCAGCAAGATAACTCACAATATACCGATTATAAAAACCGGTTGGCATGATACCGACCGGTTTTTCGTTTATCCTGGAATTAAACCATTGAGGCTATAAGAGCATCTATCTCTTCCTGCGAAAGAAGTCTTCCCGGATTATCCGAACCCGGAAGTGCACCCGGGGCAGGTGTGGGAGCAGCTGCAGGGGCCGCCGCCGGAGTAACCTGAGCAGCATTGAAAGCGGCACCTCCTCCCGCCTGGGGGGATTTGCCCATAATACTTGCAAGCAGAGCCTGCTGTTCCGGATCTAACCCGTTGGCATCCATATCGCTTGGTTCAACCTTCCTGTTCTGATAAAACAACTACGAAATTGAAAACTATACTAACATCTATTCCCGATCATTTCAATACTCTCATGTTCCGAAACCATTCCGGAAAGAAGAACTCATAACCACGATCAGCGCAAACCTTCGATAGAGCGGTTGTTATCTGTCCCGGCCCGTCGGAGTGCCTAAAGATTTCAGTTCCTTCTTGCGCTCATACATCATGCGGTCCGCTCTTTCAAAGACATCTTTCAGATACTTATCATCCTTCTCAAGAACCGAGTATCCGATCGAAACGACCACGGCGTTCTCTTTTATGTTCGCCTCTACCTTGCGGTTGAGTTCCGATATTTCTTCATTCATGGTATCAAAACCGTCACCCTGAAGAATGACTACAAACTCATCTCCGCCTATTCTGAATACGGCTCCGTGTTTGAACCGCTCGCATATCAGGGCACTTGCATCCTTGATCAGCTGATCTCCGGCCGCATGCCCAAACGTATCGTTGACATATTTCAGGCCGTTGATATCTCCGACAATAACGGCCAGTTTCTCTAATTCGCCTGCCTCGATCTGTTCGTTGAGGAGTGCTTCCATTTCCGAATAAGCATGCTTGTTCCTGACTCCGGTCATGGAATCCGTATTGGCCATATTCTGGAATGTTCTGCTGGTCTCTTTTTCCTCTTCGAGTTTATTCAAGGAAAGCTTTCCGAACTGATACAAAAGAACAGCTGCCAGGGCAAGTACAGCCACAAATGTGTGAACGATCTGCCTTCTGCTTGTTGCGATATTCCTGTCACTGATATCCCTGATCCGATCCTGTATAACGCTCTCACGAATAAGAACGGCCATCTCCCAATCCGTACCTTCTATAGGGGTGTAACACACAATCTCATGTGTATCGCCGGATGCGAAGGTCAGCGTACCTTCCTTTCCGTTTGCAAAATTGTCGCGATTGTCGCTCCAAACATCTTCCGTAACGATATCCTTTACAGAATCCAGAATGTTTCGGGTGGCGATCACCGGACCGAGTTCCGTACCGGATAAGTTGATCCCGCTCGGGGAATACAGAGCGAAATGGGTTCTTCCCTGATCATCAAGCGCCAGAAGATCGACAATATCGTCGATGTCAAACTGAACGAAACACGCTTTGTAACGTTTTCCCATGATCGAAAGATCGGGGGTGGGTATTGCAAGACACAACTGTCTGGAAGATCCGTACATGGAAACTATGCTGATGACACGATCGTTCAAACTGTCCTCCGAAAGGAACGGATGACGGCTCCCTCCGGTATATGTCGTGTAACGCGTGTACACGATATTATCTTCATCAACAAGAGCGAACCGGTTCATTCCGAGAAGCGATTCAACCCTGCCTATAACATCACGCAACCGGTCCTGCGAATTGACCTCTTCGTCCTCGATATACGCAATGGCGATCCTCATCTCATCAAAACTGCTGCTGACAAGGTTCGAAATGGTCTTAGCATGGCTGTCCGCCATGGTCTCAAGATAGAAGGAACTTACCTCTGAAACCGCTTCATCCGTTGCGGTAACAGTCTTTCCGAAATTCCAAATCGCACTGACCGCTACCATCGTCACGATCAACAGACTGCCTATGACGGCTGTCAGTAAAAATGTTTTATTAGTGATCTGATCTTTCTGTTTCATGATATTTCACCGTACAGCAACTCAAGCATCACTGCCGCGTCTTTCTGGTAAATTACAGTGGTGATCTCATTTGTTTTTTCCGGGAAAAGTTTTCCTGCCGGATTACCGTCCGCAATCTTAACCGCGGTCTGTATCGTATCAAATCCGATCGAATAACAATCCTGCACGCCGAGGCAATAGATGACTCCCTCATCCAAATAATGCAGAGCCTCTTCGTCGTGATCCATTCCAACGATCACCGCGCTGCTCTCCTGCTCTGTGATCGCCCTTGCGGCCCCGACGGGATTACTCATATTACAACAGACGATACCGTCAAGATCCGGATGATCCTTCAGTATCTTAAGCGTAAGATCATATGCAAGATCCACGGAATCCATATCGTATTCCCTGGCAACTATCTCCATATCGGAGTACTTGGCAATCGTATCCGCGGCTCCTCTTGCACGGTCTTCATGACAGGGAGCGCCAACGCTTCCCACGAGGATCGCAACCTTTCCCTTGTACCCCAGTTTTTCACACAGCGCTTCGGTCAGATCCGCGCCGTCCTGATAATTATGCGTATTACCTACATACGCGATACGCTTGCATCCTTCGGCAGCATCGGAACTTGAAAAGGTCATTACCTTTGTCCCCGATTCCACCATCTCGTCAAGGATCGGAGATATGATCTCCTCATCCGCAACGTCAACGCCGATCACGTCGTAGTTCTTCTTCTGTGCATCGCGGAGCCTTAAGATCTGATCATCGGCAGAAGCCTGAGGCGGTGCCATATATTCATAGGTGATCGTTATACCCTTCTCAAGGTACTGCCTCTGCGCCTCTTCCATTCCGAGCGCAACGGCATCCCACCATGAGTGAACGGTTTTGTATGTGAAGTAAAAATTGTATTTATCCTTCAGCGGCTTATATGAATCCAACTCGTGCTCAAAATTGACCGCGCTGTGTACCGCATCATCAGTCTTTGAAGGATCCGGCTCTGCGGGACTGACAGACTGCGCGGGAGCTGCAGCGGAACAGGCATTTAACATGAGTGCCGCCGTCAGCATCGATATCACCGCTAACTTTTGCTTTGCACTAATTCGCATCTATCTCACCTCACCCGAGATTATAATACTTTTCCGATAATTTTTATAGTTTTTGCATCCGTCGCATCGGGAAACAGTTCTGCTATCCTGTCCGCAATCCTTCGTCCGGATACAGCCGGCTCCTCACCGTATGCGGAAGTTACCGTTTCATATCCCCAAATCGCCTCCGGAGGAAGCAATACGGAAACCGGCATACCGTATTCCTCACCGCGCTTATTAACCCTTCGGTGAAAATCACATATCACCAGATACGTCTGCATCTGAAGACCGGTAACGATCCCGGGAAAATTCTTCTCCCCGCCCTTACCGAATCCGGCTTTCTTCTTAAGCTGTGTGGATAGGATCTGATCGTCAGGGAATGTCATGTCACCGTCATCGTCCGTTCCGGTGAGCATATCCATTATAATCTTTTCCCTGCGATTTGCCAGTCCGTCCTCCCATCTGGAGTCGAAATCGTATCCGCCCCGCCTGAAATTTACAAAGTACGGGAGCCATTCAAGACTGATAAATCCCGCCTTCTGATCAAAGAATTTCCCGTAGGCAACCTGACGGCTCGCAGCGATGATCTCGCGCCACTCCCACGGATCCTCCTCCCTTATGCCTGTCCACCAGTAATCGGGTGACACATGCTCTTCGGCCGAAAATCCCTCGATCTCGTTCGCAAACAGCGGAAGAAATCCCACTTCATTTATCCAGTTTACAAGTTCCTGCCAACTTCTGATGCGATACGGGTCATTCCAATCAAGCCCGCGCATTATCCATTGTCCGTCTTCTACCGCCATTTAAGGTCCCTCCGACATTTTTTACCATATGACACTTCAAAGTGAATCTCTGCTTATCGGTGATCCGGTTTCCGGATTCAGCCGGTGATATCCGCAACAACGCATCCTGTAACCGCAATAAGATCGGAAGGCGCTATCTCAATCTGAAACCCGACCTTACCGGCGCTTACAAATACCCTGTCAAATTCGTTCGCGCTCTGATGAATAAAGGTCCTGAACGGTTTCTTCATTCCTATCGGAGAACATCCACCGTGAACATATCCCGTAAGCGGAAGCAGTTCCTTCTGCTTTATCATCGCCACCGCCTTCTCACCGCATGCTTTTGCGGCTTTTTTCAGATCGAGTTCACCTTTGACCGGTATTACAAAAACGTAATACTCTCCGGACTTTCCTGAAGTCACAAGTGTCTTAAACACTTGATCTGCATTCTCTCCGAGAATTTTCGCTATCTCCTCCCCACTCAGTGCAGGGTCGGGATCATATGTATGTGCCTCGTATACGATCTTCTTTTGATCGAGCACCCTCATTACGTTTGTTCTGTCTGATTTCTTCATGATCGGTTGTCTAGAAAAATCCCTCTGTTGTTCATATATTCTTATCGGTAATAATACCATAAAACCTTATCCGAATCATATTCTCTGCCTTTAGTAAATGAAAGCACCGCCTGATCTAACCTTATGGTCAGAAAAGGCGGTACTTTCGAAAATGCTATAATGGGACGCTACTATTCCACGGTAAAGACCGTGTTCTTTTCGAATATTCCGACGGCAAATCCCATCTTAAGAAACCACGGCATATTCTCGTAAGCCTCAAAGCTTGTTCTGTTCAGAAAATCATCAACCGATAATTCTTCGTAGTACCCATAGGGATTTGCAACATACACCTTGTCATTCGGAATGTCCATGCCGGTGATAAGGGAATAATGGAGTGTCCATTCGTCGCCATAAAGAGCGGCCCACTCAAACGGCACCGGTTTGCCGCCGGCAAGACTGTCGTAGACGGTATCGATGAGTTCGGTGTTCTTCAGATATTTGTGCATCGTTGTTTTATATTCGGGGAACTGTTTGTTCATTTCGGCACAGAATGATTTTCCCGTTGAGGTTACAACCTTTCCGTAATCGGAATACAGGCTTTCCTCCGTAACGTCATGTCCGCACCGGGCACCGAACATTTCTATAACCGCATATCCGCACGAAACATCCTGTTTTATGACCTGCACTCCGTCTACGGATACCTTTTTTGAATACTTATCGTTCTGAAAAACAGCCGAGTAATCATCCTCGATCGAGTTCGTCCTTATCTTCAGGATCACCAAAGGAACAGTGACTATCGCGATCAGGATGATCACTGCGGCAACTGATACTGATATTATTCTCTTATGATTTTTACTCGTTTTCACTCTTTATACTATCCCTATCAGACGATCTCGTCCGTAGATCCGTCTTTCTTGACTATCTCGATCTTGCATCCGAATCCGAGAGTAGCGATCGTAGCTGCAATGAATGCCCACGGTGCCGCCGCAAGACCTACGATTCCTCCGATGATACCGATATTTACCGGAAGTGAGAGAACGATCTCTCCATCCTTGCTGATCTGGATCTTGTCAACATTACCTTCCTTAACCTTGGCCTTGATCTTCTCGACAGTATCCTTTACCTTGTCGTCAGATTTTCCATCGGGTGTGATGAGCTTTACAGCCTCATCTACATCACCATCAGCCTTTACGAGCGCATCCTTTGCTGCCGCGTAATCAACTCCCGTAAGTTCCATTACCTTCTCTACCGCTTCAAGTGTGATCTGCATGATTTAATCCTCCTTCTAAAACATGTATATTTCAATTACTCATATAACGGAGACATGTTAAGAATATCCGTCCCGCATTAAACAGTCTTTTAGAGATCATTAAAATCTCATTAAACCATACACAAAAACATTTCCTGATTCGGATTATAACAAAAATCCCGATGTACATGTCAAAAAATGATATCGACAAAACAGAGATATGAGAAGCGTTACCGCGGCTCAAAAGCTAGTATAAAATGCGGATCAGCATAACACCGGCACAACATCATTTTGGAGGTTAAAACATGGAAAAGGTTAAATGGGGTGTACTCGGAACGGCAAATATCGCAAGAGGATGCACGATTCCCGGAATGAAACTGGCAAACAACTGTGAATTGTATGCCATTGCGGGACGAAATCCCGAAAAGGCCGAGGCCTTCAAAGATGAATTCGGCTTTTGCAAATCATATACAGGCTACGATGCATTGATCGATGATCCCGATGTGCAGGCAGTTTACATACCTCTTCCCAACGATCTTCACCTTAAGTGGGTAAAAGCCGCGCTTAAAAAGGGCAAACATGTCCTGTGCGAGAAGCCGCTTGCACTTAAAGCCGATGATGCAAGGGAAATGTTTGATACCGCAAAGGAAAACAATGTTTATCTCATGGAGGCTTACGCTTATCTACATACACCGTATATCGCAAGCCTTAAGAGTGATGTTTCCGGCGGAATTATAGGCGATGTGGATTATATCGAATCCGCTTTCATAACACAGGGATATAAAGAGGATATCCGACTTCACAAAGAACAAGGCGGCGGTGCAATGTACGATCTGGGATGCTACTGCACAACCATGATCCTTACATTGACAGATTCAAAGCCCGGCTTTGTAAAAGCATGTGCGGAATATTCAGATCTCGGAGTGGATCTTATGACATCTGCCGTCATCCGCTTTGAAAACGGTGTCAGAGCTTCATTTGACGTGGGAATGATACTCGGAAAAGATACGGATGCCAGACTTGACAGACTGTATATACACGGCAGCAAAGGATTCATCAGATCAGATGTTGAATATAATCAGTCCGGAGACGTAAGTTATAAGATATTCACAGATAACGGTATAACCGATCGGAAAATATCCGTCCCTCAAAACTACTCTCTTGAAGTCGAGCAGCTGGGCAGATGCATACAAAACGGGGAAACACCGCACGTGGCTGCTGATTTTTCCGTAAGGAATGCGGAGCTTATGGACAGGGTATTTGAGGAAATCGGATATTACGAATAATGTGAATCCTTCTTAACATTAAATACGTATCCGAGGAATCCGCCGACTATTCCGCCGACAATATGTGAGAGATTTGATATGTTATCGCGCACGAATATTCCTTCAATCACCTGCTGTCCTATGAAGAAAACGGCAACAAGGATAAACGTGAGCGGTATCTCTCCCTGCTTAAAGCTCGTAAATGACGACAAGAGGATCAATGCAAACACAACTCCGCTTGCTCCGCATAACGCCACATTGGGGAATATCAGGTAATTGACAAGACTTGTGGAAAACGCCGTAACGGCAACCACGCCTGCAAGTGTCTTGGAGCTGTACTTTTCTTCAAGCATCGGACCGAGAAGGAGCAGATAACTCATATTGCCGATATAATGCGACCAATCCGCATGTCCGAATATATGCGTAAATGCTCTTATCCATGTCATCGGTGACCATATGGCGGATCTGTACGTTGTAAACAGCACTCTCGACGTTAATCCTCCCGTGATGTATCCGAGCAGCGTCGCTATAAAACTTATACCGACTATCCCGAGAACAATCGGTGCATTGATTGTTACTTTCATCTTTTTCATCAAACAACTCCTCACGAATACGGTTTAATTCTTAGCAATCCGGATTACTCTTTCTGTCCGGTATGGCAAAATCAGGATGTTCCTCAAGCCATGCCGTCTGAGGCATGCACGAGAGCATAGATACATCATCATCAGTCAATTCAAAATCAAACACTTCCAGGTTCGATCTCATATGCTCTTCAGAAGAAGCCTTCGGAATCGGAAGGATGCCTTTTTGAAGAAGAAATCTGAGATTAATCTGCTGTATGCTCTTACCGTATTTCTCGGAAAGCCTTACCAGTATAGCATTTCCGATCGTCGCATTTTCCCTGCCTCTTCCAAGCGGGCTCCATGCCATTGGAAGGACCTCTTTCTCCTTGCAGTATGCCACTGCCGCTTCCTGCGAATATCCGGGATGAAGCTCAAGCTGATCGACTCCCGGACGGATCGTACAGTTATCCAGTATATTCTTCAAGTGATGGGGAAGGAAGTTACTGAGTCCCAGTCTTCTGACAAGGCCCTGTTTCACCATCTCTTCCATTGCTTTCCACGTCTCGATATCAAGGGTCTTCCAATCTTCATCATCCTTACCGGTCTGCCTCGGCCAGTGCATCATGTAGATATCGACGTAATCCATCTGAAGCCTGTCAAGTGATCTCTCGAGAGCCTTTTTTGCATTATCAGCTCCCATTTCGTCTATCCAAAGCTTCGTTTCGATAATAACTTCAGACCTGTCTATCCCGCTTTCCTTTATCGCTCTTCCAAGAGACCTTTCCGTCTCATACAGGGAGGCTGTGTCAAAGAATCTGTATCCGCATTCAATGGCACGGAGAATAGACTTTTTGTTATCTTCAAACTCTTCGTTATATGTTCCGAATCCTATCTTTGGTATTTGGGTTCCGTCATTTAACACATAATATTCATTCATGTTCCTTCTCCTTCCATTGTTAAACGTGCCGTCTGATATCCGATGTATATGAGATGATTTTAACAGATAAAAGGGATAGATATAAGAGGAATGTCATAAAGGTAAAAACCGATCTGCTTTAATATGTATCCGAATACCCAAATATTGTTGATAATGAACCGTCGTAATGCGATAATACATTGATTAAGCAAAGGAATCGTGCCATGATCAGATATCTGAGAAACATTTGGAAAGAACTTGGACGTACTATCTTTACCGGTGAAAAATACAAAGCCAACCTTCGCGGACTTGCGTTCGGCAGCGTGCTCATTGTGGTTCTGAGTATAGTCACGGGATATATGAACCTGAACAAAGGCTACCTGCGCGAAGCATCCACGGCTATTCTCGGAGTAATATCGGGGTTGTTCGCTTTGTTTTTCACTGTTGTCAAAAAAGATCGTCGCCTGACCATCATTACGGCGACGTTATATTTCATGATAACCTATACATATGACACATTTTTTTCCACTAACGGATTCGCTATACTCTGGACACTGCTCCTTCCGCTTGCGCTCGCGTATTTTGGGAGTGTCAAATCAGGAGTATCTCTCTCCGCCTATTTTGTAGTCCTGTATTTCGTAGTATTCTACACCCCCTTAAGACGTCTTGTCGAAAACAATTATTCGGAGACGATGCTACAAAGATTCCCGGTCCTGTACTTTGCACAGGCACTGGTCACGACCTATATCATGGTGCAATATCATCTGAATACGTTGCATCAGATGGACTACTCGGAGCAACTCCTTGCTGCAAAGGAGGCAGCGGATCAGGGCAATCTCGCAAAGAGCAATTTCCTTGCCAACATGTCACACGAGATCAGAACTCCTATGAATGCGATCATAGGAATGGACGAGATGATCCTTCGTGAAACAGCTGAGGCCAAGACACGCAAATATGCTTGTGATATAAAGACCGCAAGCCGGACTCTTCTCTCCATCATTAATGATATTCTTGACCTTTCCAAGATTGAATCGGGAAAAATGGAGCTTGTTCCGATCGAATACGATTTTGCCTCTGTACTTAATGACATTGTAAACATGACAATGAAAAAGGCTGAGGAAAAAGGACTTTTATACACTCTTGAAGTTGATCCCGATATCCCGTCCGTCTTCAATGGCGATGAGATACGTATCCGGCAGATCATCCTGAACCTTACCAACAATGCCATCAAATATACGCAGCAGGGCAGCATCGGTCTTCATTTCAGTTTTGATCATGCGGCAGATCGTCTGAGCTTTACCGTCGCGGACACGGGAATGGGTATCAAAGAGGAGGATATGAATAAGCTTTTTTCTTCATTCCAGCGCCTTGACGAAACAAGAAACCGTAAAATTGAAGGTACCGGACTGGGACTTAACATCACAAAACAGCTGGTCGAGCTTATGGGTGGTGGGATAAGCGTAAAAAGCGAATATGGAAAAGGATCCACTTTTTCCGTATCGGTCGATCAGGAAGTGATCGATCCAACACCTATAGGAGATTACACGAAACTCCTTGAAAAGGCTCAGGTTACAGCAAAGAAATATGTTCCTGTCGTTATTGCTCCCGAAGCAAATGTCCTCATCGTTGACGATAACGAAATGAATCTGGAAGTCATTACGGACCTTATGAGTGAAACGAAGATTAAGGTAACTACCGCTTTATCCGGTCAGGAATGTCTCGATATGCTGAAGACCCGCAAATTTGATCTTATCCTCCTTGATCAGATGATGCCGCAAATGTCGGGAACACAAACACTTAATATCATACTCGAAGAAAAACTTGCCGAGGGCACGCCGGTGGTAGCGCTTACAGCAGACGCAATAGTCGGTGCCAAAGACTCATATATCAAAGAAGGATTTACCGATTATTTGTCAAAACCCGTCATGTTCCCGGAACTTGAAGACATTCTGGCAAAATACCTTGACAGCAGTCTGCTCGTCTCAAAAGAACAGTTCGAAGCCGGCAAAGGAATAAGCTCTGACACCTATGACAAACAGACAGTCCTTATGATAAGCGATTCCATCGAAAACCTGAAAGGGTTTAAGGAAATCCTTAATGACCGGTACAAAGGTGTATATGTAAAAGACGAGGCAAGTGCGCGCAAGTATCTTGAAAAGCACTCGGCTGTATACGTTTTAAAAGATAAAGGAATAGAAAATCTCCAGCCGGACCTTTCAGATCCGACAACTCCAAATACGCTTCAAAGGGATTCACGTTGATCAGAAATAAAAAACGCTTACTCTTGTAAGCGCCCTGTGTTACCTACAGATACTTCTCGGATTATATCATAGTGATTTTTAGGCTTTTCCCCATCGCATGAGCAAGCACCTTGAGCGTATCCAATCTCGGAACAGCATTACCGTTTTCTATACGACTTATGTTGGACTGCCGAATCCCACTCTTTTGCGCTAGTTCAGCTTGTGTCATATTGCTATCAAGCCGAGCTCTTATAAGTTCCGCCTGAACCTGATATTCTATTTCAAGATCATCCCATTCTTTCTTAAATTCGGGATCTTTCATATGTTTTTGAAGACTTTTCCTGTAATCACTCATTTCTGTGTCTCCTTTCATAATCTGTACGCCGGTCTTTCGCTAACTGGATTTCCCCGGGAGGAGTTTTTTGCTGCTTCTTTGTGAAGCCGTTTGTCAGTATCGCCTTGTTTCCCGTAAAGAAGAAATACAATACCCTTTCTATATTTGATCCTTGTTTGACTCTCAGTTCAAATATCCCATCTCCAAGATGTTCTGAATGAGGCATTCGAAGTAATGTACCGAATTCTTCAAGCAGCCCAATAGTTCTAAGAACTTTGGCTCTCATTTTGGGATCCAGCTCGTCTAAATAGGGATCAACAAGAAAACATCAAGTCATTCAATGTATCTTGTACATCCACCGGCGTCCAATGCCCCTCTACACATATTCCCGGATTGATTTCTTTGATAGTATCAGCCAGTTTATCACTAATATCAGTCCTTTTTATACCTGTAAAGAAATCGGCTCCGGTAGCATCACCAAGGAATAATGTATCGTCGTTATCAACATAGATCAGAGTCGAATCATCAGTATGTGGTGCCTCTGCCTGGATAACCTTAACCCTACAATTGCCAAGGTCAAGCGTAATCTCCCCGGAGAATACCATATCTGCCTGTTTTACTATTACTTCGGCACCCCCGGCATATTCCCTTCTGATGCTTTCATGTATAGCAAAGAATTCGTCCGGCCCGTTCTTTTCTATTTTTTCCTTCCATTCCGTAAGGTATTTATTTGTTTTCGCATTAGCCAAACAAAGCCCGTTTACGGCATGCATTCCGAAAGTATGGTCCCAGTGCCAATGAGTAATAACCGTCAAGGCAGGCAACGGCAGGTTTTCTTTTCCCAAAAGGTCATAAAAATCCCTTGTATGTGCCGAAGAATGTCCGGCGTCAATTGCCATGCTCCAGTTGTCACCCTTCACATAGCCAAGATTCGGGCGGTCCCTCTCTGCTTCAAAAGGCATAATCCATATATTATCTGTCAATTGTTTCAATTCCATCTTCTATTACTCTCCGATTTCATATCATAAGCTTATTATGTCTAAACCTGTTTTGAGAAAGCAACATTAGTCTCTGATTCCGTAAAACCGTTTTTTCTATAGAACTCATACGCCGGAACATTTGAATCCGTCAAAAGAAAAATCTGTTTAAGTCCAAGTGCCTTTATCGCTTTTTCAATCTCGCTTATAAAGAATGTCCCTGCGCCGACACCTTGTCTTTCGCTCTTTATACACAATTCATTGATAATGTATTCTGTACCGGAATACCAGTGTTTGATATAGCCAAGAGATATACCTATCAGTTCTCCAGCATCATCAAGCAAACCATACGTCAGTGAATAGCTCTGACCGACCAGGTCGCAAATATACAGATCAAGCTGCTCTTTATCTGACCAATCATCACACCATGGTTCTTTTGTAAATACGTCGACAAAAACCGCCTTTATTTCTTCTTTATTATCAATACTGAGCCTTTTTAACGTAAACATATATCCATCCTTATCATGATAATCTCCAACATAATCCAAAATCCTATGTAATGAATTATATCAAAAAAACAAATATGAACAGAATACTAACAGCTCCTCGTAATCGCAAAAATACGATCCGGCATTCAGAATATGTAAAAACGCCGCAAAATCAACGTTTGCGACGCTTATTCCTGTAATTATGAACAAACTGTTAATAGTTAACAAAATCAGTCATATTCTTAACTTTCACCATTTGTTTAGTGCGATTATCCAATATAATTCACCATCAGTTTTGCTGAAAACATGTATCTACCCATTCAATCAGTTCCTTGCCCATTTTTTTACGTTCAAGTTCACATACTTTTGCATTC
>JAEEGL011926888.1_pt1 | contig 15284 bp, 11 predicted proteins | sample 9134231 | NCBI WGS metagenome assembly JAEEGL01 (sample SAMN16246548, study PRJNA631951) | gut metagenome | biome: gut microbiome; feature: rumen; material: fiber-attached | host: Bos | place: Iran: Karaj | collected 2018-10 | reverse complement strand
GGTGTCTACCAGTGGAAAGGCACCATCACTGACTGGCTGGGTTGGTATGCCGGCCCCGGTGCCAAGGTGAGCTTCTGCAAAAACCACGGTGTAGGTGTTGCTGTTGCCGCACAGCTGGGTCTCGAAGCCAACTTTGCCAACTTCCCCTTCCAGATTACCGTCGACATCCGTCCGGAGTATGAGTTTGTGCTGCCCAAGGAGTGCATCAACCATTTCAGCTGGGCTGCCGCTCTTGGTATCCGCTACAAGCTGAACTAATTTATTTTACATCTTAAGGAGTTGCATGGCACATGCCATGCAACTCCTTATTTTTTTTCATTCAGGTCTATTTGTCTTTTGCGTCGCGTCCCTATCGCGCGTCCTCCGCCACCCGCTCCGCAAACGTCGTAGCGTCGTCATTTATCCACTCGTTATTCGATCGATATTCGCTCGTTTTCCCTTTCCAGAAGGGAAAAATGAGGGAAAAAGAGTGATTATCAGGGGGAAAAGAAACGACTCCACAGCGACGGCCGATACAAAGAACTAACAAAACAACACGTTCCCGCATCGCCTATTTGAAGATATTTGAAGATATTGGTATATAAACGAGGATTAAGGAAGGTTGCGTCAAGTTAAGGTGCAGGTCAGAAAGAAAGTGTGTACTTTTGCAGCGGTTTTCTGCGAACGGCCAGTAAACTGCTATATACTCTGTCCTGTTCGCTCACTCTGTTGCCGGAGATTGGAAAAAATTTGGCGTTTTGATTTTTATTATTATCTTTGTAGGCAGAAAAACTACCGACAGACTCCCCCACTCTACATATAGCACTTTGATATTATTGCATTTAACCAATAATTCACATATTACAAAACCTTTGAATTATAAAAATTATGAAGAAAAAATTCCTTTTTCCCCTGATGTTTCTGGGTTGCTGGCTTTTTTTTCCACAGACCACAATGGCACAGTATCCCCCCGATTATGCTTCGGCTTTTTTTAATTTGGGAATGATGCATTATCACCCCGTTATCCGTAAGGTGGATGCCTCCTCGGCGTTGGTTTCTTATTACGATGACAACTTAAGGAGAAGCGTCATTTCCCTGATTGACCTCTCGATGAACAGGAAAAGTGCTGTTCTAAAGGAGAACCATACCGTTTATGACATGAGGATAACGGGCGACAATGTCTATTTCTGCGGGACGGTGTATGACGGTGCCAAGGCTTTTATCGGGCATGTGTCCCTCCTCTATCTTAATTCATCCTCGCCCACGATCACTTATTATTATTTGGACCAATATTCATCCGTGCTTAAAAGGCTGGTGGCGTATGACATTGATGGAAAGCAGAAAGTGGTTGCCGTGGGCACGCATCACTTTATTAACAATGGAGCCTTTACCTGTCCGTACGACCCTGTTTACCATCCATACACTTGCAAATGCTACTTCGTCGTGGAAGGAGACTTCTTAAATGAAATATTATTGAATTATCCTAATATCCCATATCTCGCCACAAACGATACATACCATAACGAGGATATTACCGAAGTGATAGAAACCCCTAATTACGTGGCACTGGTAGGACACTACTATGAGGTGAATTCCCCTGTCATCCACCCTTGCCAGAAAGGTAATGTCCTTGGGTCGTTCCAGAATAACGGTCACTATTATCCTTCCGCACCCGAAGAAGGCCATTCAGACTACCACGGATGCGTGATGAATGGCGACACCATTGCTGTGGCCTCCCTTTCATCCTATTTTGACGGCATGGGGATGGTGCAATTCTCCACCAATGTAAGGGTCTTTGATTTGGCCAGCATGACCAATACGGAGGCTCAGATGGTTCCTTTGAACACCAAGAGCGAGCCGTATGATTTGGTGTACATGCCAGACAAAGGTCGTCTTGTACTGCTGCAGGACATCTGCCTTCCCCCTCATCCTTGCGACCAGAACATGTTCATGCATTTGGAGCCATACGCCGCGGCTCCCTATGCCGCCAAATGCTGGTATGAGTCCCACTGGAACAAGCCGTTCTATTCTCTCGACCGGTTGTCCGGTGATTACTATCTGGCTGCCGGAGGACAGTACTGGTGCATGAAAGAGTTGATGAATATTAATTCCGGCGGGTGCTACATACCTGACAACATCAACGTCCAGGCGCTTAACACTCTTCCTTTCATAACGTTCACCTGCTCGTATTCAAAACCTAATGTCCCGTATTCCAATGATAGCGAAGGTATACCTGCCGGTGGAACTATTACCCCAGGATGTTTTTAATAAAAAAGATATGAAAAAGATAGCTTATTTATTGATTTTTATTTCATTCCTGTTTACCCTCAAGGCGCAGGACACGATATACCCATTTGAGCCGGGTCAAGTATATGATTATATGCAATCAGACAATTATTATCTTCGTTATAGCCATATTGTAACTCCCATTCCTGAAGCTCACTATTTTCAATTACAGTCGGTTGTTGTGCGAGATCAAATGGTTACCGGGTTGGCTATCCCTGGATTTTATCGTGAGGGTCTGAATCATTATTATTCAGGTGAACCCGTGAAAATATGGGGCGTGATAGCAACAATAGACAGCAATGACTATAACCACCCTACACTTCATTTTACCCGTCCATTCACTATTGACCATGCTGAAGCGAATGAGATTGTCTACCTTCCCAGCGACTGTTATATCGGAGCACACCAGACCGCTGAATGTATGGATTTTATATTTAAAGACACCATTTTTGGTGCAAAAATCTTCTATTTTGATGAGCCGCTTATACTCAGCGATACATTCTATGTAGGTGTATTTGCTTGTGATGCCCAAGATTACAGCAATGCTCTACCCTTTAGCTGTTTAGCCTTTGATCCATGTTCTATTGATACGTCTCAGTTGATAACCACTCCTAACATAGTCTATCGTCTTGACAGTTTAGATAGTCTAACATTTAATCTTACATGGATTAGACATATAACAGAATATGCCCGTTGCTATATCATCTGTCCTATATACTCTGTGCCGGACACGGACAGTTTCGGGTGCCCGGAGGTGGAGGGATTTGCCTTTGCGGGAATGAATGCGGGGTCGCCCACCTTTGTGTGGGACACCGCCGCGGAGCATGAGGTGCACCAGGTGGCCTACGGCCCCTATGACGCACCGTTGGAAAGCCTGCGCATTGCAGAAACCAACGCAAGGTTTCTTGAATTGTTCGACAATTCGCTACGCCCCGACATCTATTACCAAGCACGTGTCCGCGCCCGCTGCCACCACCGCTGCCCCATCCACGACACGGTGATGTGGACGGCCTGGAGCGCACCCGTCTATTTCTACACGGGCGACCACATGCCCGACACCACGCACCAGCCCGAGGGCATCGATGCCCCCGGGGAGACGCTGCCCTTTGCCATCGTGCCCAACCCCTCACGCACAGGAGCACGGCAGGTGGTGGAGATTGGGCGGCAGGTGCCGCTGCAGGGCTTGACACTCACCCTGCATGACGCCGCCGGGCACGAGGTGCTGCGCATGGAGGTGAAGGAACACCGCTTCGCCCTGCCCGCCAGTCTGCCCGCCGGGGTGTACGTGGCCACCCTCTCCTCTCCCCAAGGCACAGCCGTCCGCCGGTTGGTAGTGGAGAATTGAGATTTGAGAATTGAGAATTGAGAGTTGGATGCTGGCGCGGTTTGCCGGCATCCTTTTTTGTGGGGGTTGGGATAGGTCGAGGAGTAGGTATTTGTCTGAATGATGGCGCAACCTGAGGTAAGTTGACATTCAGGTCAGAAAATAAGCACGTACTTTTGCAGCGGATTTTGGGATGTGCCTATATTCCCCGTGCAAGGTTGACAATGTTTCACCTAACATTCATCTTCTGCCAGATACAGGTCTCAAGCCTGTTGGGGAGTAGTTTGAGAAGAATAGGCGCCAAGTAGTTCATCAGGCCGGGTTTGACATAATGGCGTTTGCGGAACATGCCGCGCAGAGCACGGCGCACCATCCACCGGGGCGTGCGGACAATTCCGAGGCGGGTGAGGAGTCTGAGCGTGGAGGGTTTGATGTTGTAGAGCGGCGTGGCAATGGCTCCAGGCAGCACAGTGGTGACCCCCACGCCATAGGGTCGCATCTCGAAGTAGAGCGACTTGGAGTAGCTTTTGAGATATGCCTTGGTGGCGGCATAGATGGTAATGCCTGGTGTGGGCATTTGGGCTACCATGCTTGAGACATTGATGATGTAGCCTTGGCGGCGTTGCTTCATCTGCTCACCGAAGAGAAAGCACAGGCGTGTGGGGGTGAGCATGTGGAGGGAGAGCATGGCTTCGGTGCGGTCGGCATAGTCGGGTGTGAGCTCGTGGAAGAAGAACATGCCGGCATTGTTGACGAGGATGTCTATCTGCAGTCCTTCGCGGCAGCACCAGTCGTAGAGCTGCTGCGCTGCCTCGGGGGCGGCAAGGTCCTGATAGCGGCCTATGGCACGCACATTGTATTGCCGACTGATTAGCGACGGCAGGGTGTCGAGCTGTTCCTGCTGGTTGGAGACCATGACGAGGTTGTGGCCGCGCTGTGCCAACTGGCGGCAGTATTCCAGGCCCATGCCCGAGGTGGCTCCTGTGACGAGTGCTTGCATGTTTGAGAGTTGAAAGTTTAGAGTTGAAAGTTGGATGCTGTTGCGGTTTGCTGCATTTTTTTAGCAGTTAGTTTGTCAAAGCGCGTTCGATAAAACGGTTCAGCGGCACCGTGGCCTTCCACACCCTTACCACCTCCTCAAAGAAACCGTCGGAAAGCACAGTTTTGCGGGGGATTTCATGCATACTGCAGTAATCGCAGTATTTGAGCAGGTCGATGTCGGGCCAGTCGGCAGAATAGCCTTTGGGAGGACGGGAGAGTTTCTTGGTGGTAAAAAAGCCCTTGCCATAGTAGCGCTTGTAATCCGGGGCGTTGAGGATGGCTTTGAACTCATCGGTGCAGTAGAATATCTCCTGTCGGATAGCGGCCAGCTGTTTGCTTGAGGGCATAAAGAATCCCCCACCCAGGGAGCAGTTGCCCTGCAGGCCGTAGTCTTCCTGCCCTATCTGCAGGTAGTAGCCTGGGACGCACTGCGTGCGGTCGCCGCCGAAGGGGAGGAAGCAGGCTATATGGGTTTTGTAGGGGCGTTTGTCGGGCGAGAATCGCAAATCGCGGTATATTCGATACACGCATTGCTTGGCAGAAAGGCCTCCCACGGAAGGGTCGAAGGGTGCCATGACATCGATTAGTTGTTGTGTAAACTCCAAGAAAGAGTCGCGGATGGCAGTCCAGCGCAACTTATTGTCGTTAAACCATTCTCGGTTGTTGTTTACCGTCAATTCCTCAAAAAAACGGAGTGTGTCGGGATGTACTTGCGGTGTCATTTGAAAATAATTCTTAATTGAATATGCAAAGTTACGAATATTTTTTGTAATTTTGCAGTCTCAATTGCGAAAAAAACAACAAACAAAAATAATACTACTATGACAGAAACTGTTAAAACCTTAAGAGACAATGCAGCCATGCGCTGGATAGCCCTGTTGCTGTTGGCATTGGCCATGTTCTGCAGCTATGTATTTATGGACATTCTGTCCCCCATCAAGGACCTGATGCAGGAGACCCGCGGTTGGGACAGCGCCTCGTTTGGACGCATGCAAGGCGCCGAGGTGTTCCTGAACGTGTATGTGTTCTTCCTCATCTTCGCAGGTATCATCCTCGACAAGATGGGCGTGCGCTTCACTGCCGTGCTTTCGGGTGCGGTGATGCTCATCGGCGGTCTGATTAAGTTCTATGCCGTCAGCGACGCCTTCAAAGGCACAGGCATTGAGATGTGGTTCACCAATAACCTGAACTGGAACGGCGAACTTCCGGTGATTGGCGCCATCCTGCCGTTCTGCGACGGGATGCCCGCTTCGGCCAAGCTGGCCGCCTGCGGCTTCATGCTGTTCGGTTGCGGCTGCGAAATGGCCGGTATCACGGTTAGCCGCGGTATCGTGAAATGGTTCAAAGGCCGTGAGACTGCCCTGGCCATGGGTTCCGAGATGGCTCTTGCCCGCCTCGGTGTGGCCACCTGCATGATTTTCTCCCCCTACTTTGCCAAGCTGGGCGGCGAGGTGCACGTTGACAATGCCGTGAAATTCGGTGTCGTGCTGCTCTGCATCGCCCTCATCATGTTCATCACCTACTTCTTCATGGACAAGAAACTCGACAGCCAGACCGGCGAAGCCGAGGAGAAGGACGACCCCTTCAAGATCAGCGACCTGGGCAAGATTTTCACCAGCCTTGGTTTCTGGCTCGTGGCTCTGCTCTGCGTGCTTTACTACAGCGCCATCTTCCCCTTCCAGAAATATGCCGTCAACATGCTGCAGTGCAACCTTGACCTGACTCCCGCCGACCCCAACACCTACTGGGGCGGAAGCTCGGTGACCTGGGTGCAGTACATCCTGATGCTCATTGTGGCAGCAGGCTCGTTCTCCAGCAACTTCATGAAAAACAGAAAGGGCATGAAATACCTCCTGATGGGCATTGCCGTTGTGGCACTGATTGTATACTGCTACATGGGATATATGCGCGGCACCGCCGAGACCATCTTCGCCGTGTTCCCGCTGCTGGCTGTGGCCATCACCCCCATCCTTGGCAACTATGTCGACCATAAGGGTAAGGCCGCTTCGATGCTGATGCTTGGCTCCATCCTGCTGGTCATCTGCCACCTCACCTTTGCATTCATCCTGCCTGGTGTTTCGGCCAAATCGGCTGCCGGTGGTGTCGTTGTGGCTTATGTCACCATTCTCGTGCTGGGTGCCTCCTTCTCACTGGTGCCTGCCGCCCTGTGGCCCTCAGTGCCCAAGCTGGTTGACGAGAAGATTATCGGTTCGGCCTACGCCGCCATCTTCTGGATACAGAATATCGGCCTCGGTCTGTTCCCCGCCCTTATCGGCATTGTCCTTAACAAGACCAATGCAGAAGGTGCCGCTGCCCATGAGCTCAACTACACCTGGGCACTGGTCATGCTGGCCGCCCTCGGCATTGCAGCACTGCTGATTTCCATCTACCTCAAGGCCGTCGACAAAAAGAAAGGCTACGGTCTTGAAGAGCCGAATATCAAAGACTGATAAATTTGTGTTTCAATTGTTGCAGCAAAGCCACTTTTCGGAGTGGCTTTGCTTTTTTCAATTACCCGTAATGGACCTCACCCGTTGATAGGCTGGACGAGCTTGCGGAGCTGTTCGATATCGAGCTGCTGATAGAGCTGGTTGTCGGGGTCGGCAAAGAGTTTCTTGTTATTGTTGTAGTTCTCGCGGTTTTGCTCTGTCGACTTGAGAAAGATGTTGTGGGCAATAACCCGCTTGTATTCATCAAACGACATGCGGCCGTCCTCCCAGCGCTTCTTCTCGTCTGCAGTGAGGTACTTGTTATAGCGGCTGTTCATTGTTTCCGAGATGCGGTGTGTGCCTTGGGCATCGGGGTCGCGTGCAATAGTCTCGTTGTAGTTCTTGGTCAGGGCGGGGAAATCCACCCAGCTGGTGATGGTGGTTTCCAGCAGTCGCAGCGAGCGCCGCTTGCTGTCGGTGTAGTAGCCTAAATAGGCGTGGCAGGGCTCCACGAAGATAACAGGTTTCAGTCCTATCTTTCGCATTATGGAGGCAAAGAAGACACAGGCGTCCACACAGTTGGCCTGGCGGTTGTTGTAGACTTGGTCGAAGAAACGGATATGCTGCACATTGGCTCTCTTGGTGGGAGTAGAGGTACAGGATATGGAGGAATAGGTGATGCCGCGTTCAAGGGCATAGTACCAGATGGCTTCCACCTGGCTCACCACACTCTTGGCATCCTTTTGGTAGCCGGTAATCCGCGTCACGACGCCCTGCTGCAAGATATCGCTCAGGATGCTGTCGATATAAGGGTGTTCCTCATTGACATATGCGGCAAACAGCCAGCGGAAGTCGTGCAGTTTGTTGTCGGAGTCGAGCACACTGAGCAGGCAGTCGTTGGCGGAGCGGTAGTTGATTCGGACATTCTTGACATCGACCTCCTCGTCGTTGATAAAGCAGGTGAACGTGAGGTCTGTGATACCCTGCTGCCGTATCTGGTAAAGTTTGTCGTACTTCCACTTTACCGAAGGATGGAAGGTGTAGCGGACATCCTTGATGGGCAACACCTCCTGAAAGATGGTCACATAGTTGAGGTTCGAGGAATCAATCGTGATACGCAGCACCGCATTGCTGGCAGGGGCAGTCACCGACACGCTGAACAGCGCATTGGTGTCGTTCAGACCGAAAGTCTGGTCACTGAGGCTGGCCACACCCATCACCAACGAGGGGTAGAACTGGTTTTCAAGATACGGATTGTATGCTGCCTCGAAATCCACATAGGAGGGGTCAAAAACCTTTGGCTTTTTATTGTGGCACGACGACAGAAGCAAAAGAGTCATGCCCAATGCCAGAAAAAGACGGAACGAAAGCCCATGATGAAGGGCATTGCATCTGCAGAATAACATATTCTTATTGTTTGTTGACATTAAGACAGAATACCGGAAACCATTACCACTATCAATGCTACCGGAGCGACATAGCGGGCAACGAAACGGAATACGCCATAGAATCGGCGGCCGACAGTGCCATGGTTGGTGAACTCGTCGAGGACTTCGGTCTCCGGCATCACCCAGCCAAGGAATATGACTGTAAGCAATGCACAAAGCGGTGGCAGATAGATACTGTTGAGTCGGTCGACAAAGTCAAACAGGGTGTAACCTGCCAGCTTGACGTGAGACAGAGGACCTACCGAGAGCGAGAACACCACTCCCAGCAGCGTGGTCAGCAGGAATACTATTCCGGCACCAATACCCCGGCGTGTGCCGGTATGCTCGCAGAGTGTGGCCGTGAGTGCCTCAAGCAAGGAAATGGCGCTGGTGAGCGCAGCAACCATCAAAAGGATGAAGAATATCGTGGAAAACACCTGTCCGGCGCCACCCATTGTATTGAACACATTGGGCAGCACACAGAACACCAACCCCGGACCTCCGGCAGGGTCGAACCCACAGCTGAACACTGCGGGGAAGATGGCCACACCGGCCAGGATGGCAATCAGCGTGTCGCACACCGTAATCCACATGGCTGTCTTGAAGATATTGTCGTTGACAGGTATATACGAGCCATACACCAGCATAATGCCCATGCCCACACTCAGCGAGAAGAGAGCCTGCCCGAGTGCGGCAAGGATTCCCTCGCCCGTAAGCTTGGAGAAATCCGGAGAAAAGAGATACTCTACGCCTTTCACCGCGCCGGGCAGCGTAAGACTGCGCACGCAAAGCACCAGAATCAGGACTACCAGCACCGGCATCAGCACCTTCGACACATTCTCAATGCCCTTCTGCACTCCGCCAAGGACAATGAACAGCCCCAGCAGAGCAAAGATGACAAGGAAAAGGATAGGCTTGGTGCCCGTGGAGAACTGGGAGAAATAGTTGGAGATAGGCGCGGCACTGGTGCCCAACGCTGCCAGCGAGCCGGACAGCGATTCCCAGATATAGCCTGTGGTCCATCCCGAAAGAACGAGATACTGCGACAGGATAAAGAAACTGGTGACAATGCCCAGCAAGCCCACCAGTCCCCATCCCTTGCGGTCGGGACGCAAAGCAGGGAATGCCTTGATAGGCGTATGCTGTGCCCGGCGGCCGATGACAAATTCCGACATCATCAGCACACTGCCTATTAGAAAGACAAAACAAATATAGACAATCAGGAAGGCACCTCCGCCATATTTGCCACAAGTGTAGGGAAAACGCCAGATATTGCCCAGGCCGACGGCAGAGCCGACAGCAGCCATAATAGCTCCAAGATTGGAAGAAAAGGATTTTTGTTGTGTCATAGAAGATAGTATTTTCTGATTACCGATTATTCTGAATATTATGATTATTCTGATTTACCCGACCCTCTCAGGGTTTGCACTCACAAAGTCGGCCCACTGCTGTTTTTTGCTCTTGCGGACACGGGTGGGCTTCAACTGCTGGCGGATGTCGCCCAGCGGGTCGCTCAGCTCCAAGTGGCAGGTATAGGCCACCGCCAGTGCATCCGAAGCGTCGAGATACTGGGGGATGCTGTCAAAGCCAAACACACCCTGCAGCATGGCCGCCACCTGCTCCTTGGCGGCGTTGCCGTTGCCCGTCACCCGCTGCTTGATGGCGGCAGGCTCATACTCGGTATAGGAAAGCTCACGGCTCAGTGCCGCCCCTATTGCCACGCCCTGTGCCTTGCCCAGCTTGAGCATCGACTGCACATTCTTTCCCGCAAAAGGGGCCTCAATAGCCAAGTGGTCGGGGTGGTACGAGTCGATAATCCGCTGGGTGGTATCGAAGATTTTCCGCATACGGAGATGGAAGTCGACAATTTTGCGCAGATACAGCACATCCATCACCACCAACCGTGGTGCGGAGCCATCCGTGTCAATCAGACTATACCCCAATATCCGGGTGCCGGGGTCGATACCTAGAATCAGCATTGTGCCATATTTTTTGCAAAAATACGAATATTTTTTGTATCTTTGCATTTTTAAATGCAGTGACAACAATAATTTAATTATAACAATACCATGGACAAACTGATTATCACCGCTGCCATCTGTGGCGCAGAAGTTACCAAGGAGCAGAACCCTGCCGTTCCCTACACCGTTGAAGAGATAGTGCGCGAGGCCAAATCGGCCGTCGATGCCGGCGCCGCCATCGTACACCTGCACGTGCGCCACGACGACGGCACACCCACCCAAAGCCGCGACCGTTTCCAAGAGTGCGAAGAGGCCATCCTCAAAGAGTGCCCTAACGTCATCCTCATTCCCTCCACAGGCGGTGCCGTGGGCATGACCCCCGACGAGCGCCTACAGAGCACCGACACCACTCCCCTGCCCGAAATGGCAACCCTCGACTGCGGCACCTGCAACTTCGGTGACGAAATCTTCGACAACACCATGCCCACCATGCGCGCCTTTGGCAAACGAATGATGGAACGCGGCATCAAGCCCGAATACGAGTGCTTCGAGATGGGTCACCTCGACACCATCCTCACCATGGCCCGCAAAGGCGAAGTGCCCGGCGCCCCTATGCAGTTCAACTTCGTCCTCGGAGTGCCCGGCTGCACCCCCGCCACCGTCGACAACCTCTGCTGGCTCGTCAAAAACATCCCCGCAGGCAGCACCTGGACAGCCACCGGCATCGGCCGCCACGCCTTCACGCTCGCAGCGCCCACTATCGTCATGGGCGGCAACGTGCGCGTAGGTTTCGAGGACAACCTCTACCTTGAACGCGGCGTACTGGCCAAGAGCAACGGCGAACTGGTCGACAAGGTCGTCCGCATGGCCAAACTCCTCGGCCGTCCCGTAGCCAACAGCGACGAAGCCCGCGAAATTCTCGGACTCAAAAGATAACCTATCAAATTGTATATTAAATGAAAAAAATTATTTTCATGCTGGCGGCAGTGGTCTTCACCACTGCCGTTATGGCTCAGAATGCCACTACCGAAGAAGAGATGATGCTCCAATGGCGCCAGATGAAGCACAAGCGCGACATCTCCCAGCAGGCCAAGCTGAGCCCCATCCCACTGGGAAAAGCCCTGCCCGAAAGCAAAAGTACAAAAGCCCTGCCCGAAGACCGCGTATGGTTCCCCGGCGAATGGGAAGAGGTGAAAGCCGTCATCGTCACACCCTCCTATACCTACCAACCCGACTCCAACTTGGGTTCCGGCTACTTCTCGGCCGAACCTATGGTGACCGGCGTGGCTGAATACTACAAATACAGCCCCACCCGCGGATGGGTATCCATGGACATCTACGGACCCTACGTCAGCACCATGGACACCACCTCAGCCTTCGGACTCGTGTTCTTCAGACTCATGGACGGCATCCAGCGCGGCCATGCCGAGGCATGGATACGCGTGGAAAAAGAAGAAGACACCGCCAAAGTACTCCGCACACTGAAACGCTTAAATATGCGGAACGACAGCATCCGCTTCGTCATCGGCCCCGGCAACTCCTTCTGGTACCGCGATTGCGGCCCCATCTGCTTCTACTATGGCGACCAAGACAGCGTGGCCATGATGGACTTCGAGTACTATCCCGGCCGTGCACTCGACGACTCCCTGCCTTCACTCATCTACCGCCAAATGAACATCCCCAACTACATCAACACCATCGAATGGGAAGGCGGCAACTGCCTGGTAGACGGTGCCGGCTTCCTGCTAAGCAGCGACGCACTCTACAGAAACAACAGTGACGAATACGGCCAACTCACATGGGATGGACGCAACCCCAGCTCCATCCACTACACCAGCAAGACCCGCCTTACCCAAAGCCAGACCCGGAATGCCCTGCGCGACCTCCTCGGACAGCGCGAGACACACATCCTGCCCACCTACCAATATGACGGCGGCACTGGCCATATCGACCTCTATGCCGACATGTGCGAGGAAAACGGCTTCGTCTTCTCCGTCATGCCCGAGGCCTACAGCTCATGGGCAGACTACCGCACCGGTGCCCGCAACATCGACTCCCTCTGCTCCTACACCTCCCTTTTCAACCGCCCCTACTACAAAACCACCATCCCCTTCCCCAGCAAGGACGACGGCTCCAACTTCGCCTCCCAGCGGGAATATAACGAGCAATACACCCGCACCTACAGCAACCACACCTTCGTCAACGACCTCATCCTCCAGCCCTGTTTCTCGGCTGTAGTCAACGGACAACCTTCCGCAGCCTGGGACCGCGACAACATCGAGAAACTCAAGGAAGCCTACCCCGGCTACACCATCTATCCTGTCGACGTGCGCACCTTTGACGGCAGCGGCGGCGCCATCCACTGCGTCACCAAACAGATACCCGCCGACAACCCCGTGCGCATACTTCACAAAAGCATTGTCGGCTGTGCCAACGACCTGCAGGACGAAGTGCCCGTCAGTGCCGTCATCACCAACCAGAGCGGCATAGCCCATGCCGAATGCATCTACCGCACCAACGGTGGCGAATGGCAAACCATCAGCCTCACCGCCAACGGCAACCGCCACTACGGCCGCATGCCCCGTCCGCAAAGCACTTTCTTTGTAGACCGTGTTGACACCATTGTCCATTACAACGTCATCGACAGCGTAGCCAACATAACCGTCATCGACAGCACCCTCAACGCCGACTCCACCACCTACACCTATCATTACGACACCACCTATACCTTCCACTACGATACCACCTACACCGTCGACACCGTCGATGTGCTGGTTGACACCGTCGTGAACGTGGAGTACTACATCTCTGCCACATCCAACAACGGCAAGACTATCACCAAACCTATGACCGCCCACCAAGGTGGCTACTACAGCTACTACTTCACCGGTCAACTCGACACCGTTGCCTTGCTCGACAGCATGCAGTACGACTTCGACACCACGCCCATGCCTGCCACCGACATCACCTTCCTCTTTGCCGCCAACCGCACCCACCGCGACACCAGCACGGCTCCCGAACCCCCTGCCGTAGGCATCGACACTCCCGCCGACGAATCGGCCTTCGGACAGTTCTACCCCAACCCCGCCACCTCTCAGGCCAACATCCGCATTGACCTGGGCAACGGCGGCGACTACAGCGTAGCCATCATCGACAACCTCGGCCGCACCGTGCACACCAGCACCCTGCAAACCGCCGGCACCATTGTCTACACCATCCGCACCGAGCGCCTGGCCGCAGGACTCTACACCGTAGTTTTCTCCGGTAACGGACAGACCATCGCACGCCGGTTAGTGGTCAAATAGCCGCACTAACCACACTCCTATACAGAAACGCTCCATCGTCAGGTGGAGCGTTTTTTTCAAAAATCGTTCATCATACTGCGCCCAATGTATAGACCTTCTTCCGTCGTCATTTATTCGATCGTTATTCGATCGTTTTCCCATCGTTTTCCGTTTCAGAAAGGGAAAAATGAGGGAAACATATCGAAAAACGATATGATAAAGAACGGCGCAACATCGAGCCCTGAGGGCACACATAGGAACGTTGGGGACAAATATACGACACTATTGGAACGTTGAGGAAAGTTGGTGTAACCCCTCACAGAATAAAACGTAACTTCCGCGCGAAGCGGCAAGAGTCTCACCGAAAACATTCGCCGGCTGTTTTGGACGGGAAAAAGAGATGAAACTTATTAAACTTTTGTTATTTTAAAAAAAAGTGTATATTTGCATTTTATAGTGGATTTGTAAATATTTAGGCAATAACAAAAAAATCAAAACATTATGAGTAATTATCATCGTTTCAACAAGTCTTTCTCCGCAAAACGCGCAGTGGCGCTGGTGTGTCTGCTGTGTGTAGCCGGAGTTGCAGCATGGGCCCAGCCCACACGGCTGTACATCGACACGTCAGCCTCCACGCAGGTTGCCTCCTCCAAGGTGTACGACGGCACTACTGTCGCCACAATCACCGTGGTTGGCACGCCCGTGGGCATTGTAGCACCCTACACCAATGTATCCCTTGTGGCCGCGGCCAATTACACCGACCCCTCGGTGGGCGGCATCAAGATGGTGGTGGTGACCTACTCGCTTGCCGGGTCTGATTCCGCCCTGTATCTCCCCCCTATCAACGATACCCTGTGGGCCAGCATCATGCCTAAACAGCTCACTATCTCCGGCACGATGATCGACAGCAGCAAAGTTTACAACCACAGCACGATTGCCAACATCCAGCGCGTCGGCACCCTGCAGGGCGTTGTGGCTGGCGACAACGTGTTCCCCTCGGCCACGGCACGCTATGCCGATGCCAACGTGGGAGTTGCCAAACCCGTGGTGATCACCTATTCGCTCTACGGCGGCAATACAATGGTGTACAGCAACTACATCCTTCCTGCCACCGACACGCTCACGGCCGACATCACTCCGCTCGGACTCATTGCCCCCGCCATCACGCTTACCCCTTCCAAGTTCTATGACGGCACAGTCAACTGCCCGGTCCTCGACCCCGGCACCATCACCGGCATCTACAGCGGCGACGAGGTCACCTACTCCGCTTCTGCTGTGTTCCTCACCCCCGATGCTGGCGAGAACAAGGTTGTAACACCCGTATTCACCCTGAATGGACCCCAAAGTTTTAACTACTCCGTCGTCGACACTGCTTCCACCCCCTATCATGCCGACATCCTTCCGCGCCAGCTGGGTGCCCAGGGTGCCGTGGTACGCACCACCAAATCATATGACGGCACCACCGACGCCTATGTGATTTACCCCGCATTCCCCGCCAATTACATCGACGGTGAAACAATCCTTATCAGCACCACTGCTTCGTTTGACTCGCC